>Ga0055584_100001117_pt1 | contig 26223 bp, 25 predicted proteins | sample OSDHelmetaG_FD_58716 | JGI IMG/M metagenome (GOLD analysis project Ga0055584, IMG submission 58716) | Pelagic marine sediment microbial communities from the LTER site Helgoland, North Sea, for post-phytoplankton bloom and carbon turnover... | ecosystem: Environmental > Aquatic > Marine >...
AGTGTTGAATACCAGCTTGAGATTATTGATCAGTTTGATGCTACAGATGAAAAAGATAAAGGTAACTTCAGAATTGGAAGTATAACACCTACTTTAAGTATTGATTTTAGAAACAATAAGGTAAATCCAACGAGTGGTCTTTTTATGGCCTTATCATGGGAGTTTGCTAACCGTTATTTTTACTCACAAAATACCGATGATCTCAGCATTAATTTCAATCGACTCGTTTCACGAAATAAGTTCTATATTCCTCTAACAGATAAGTGGTCTTTCGCTTTTTCTCTTTCTGCAGGAGTAGAGAAAAACTTTGCAACACAATTAAAAAATGATGGAAGTAATGAAACTATTGGGTTTATTCCATCGGTGAAAGTTTTCCGCCTTGATGGTATTGATACAGTACGAGGCTATAGAGATGTGGAAATTAATAGAGTTGAGTCAGGGGAAGATATTTCAGACTTTAGAATTGATGATAAGGCCTATTTTGGAGTTTTTAAGTTTGAACCAAGGTATATGATCGATGATACAAAGATGGCGGCCCTCTTTTTTGATGCTGGGCGTGTTTATGTAAATCACTTTAAACCTCTAGACATGAGAACATCAGCTGGAGTGAGTTTTAAGCTACTTACACCTGTTGGGTCATTGGATTTTGACTATGGTGTGAAACTCAAGAGGAAGTACGATACCTCAGGTGGTAGGGAAACTTTTGGGCGATTCCATCTTTCAATAGGCTTTTTCTAGTAAATTCATATAGTTATGTTATTGGGCCTATCATCATTTTTAGTTGACTCTAGCCTCAAATTTTTCTATAAGATCAAGACTTTATTAGTGTTTCTTATTGTGTTTTTTAGCAAAAGAGGCGCTGCTATGTTTAGGAAGGTTGTAAATGTACACTGAAAAAAGCTTTGTTTTAAAACCAAAAGAAGCCACTAAGAATTGGTATATTGTAGATGCCACTGATCTTGTTGTAGGAAGACTTGCTACAAGAGTTGCAGATGTTCTTAGAGGGAAGAATAATCCTCAATACACTCCAAATACTGATTCAGGAGACTTCGTTGTTGTTATCAATGCAGGTAAAGTGAAGTTCACTGGAAATAAGCTTTTAGATAAAAAGTATTATAGAGTATCTGGTCATATGGGCGGTCTAAAAACGAGAACCGCTAAAGAAATGCTAGAGCTAGCACCAGAAAAAGTTGTAATGGAAGCAGTAAAAGGTATGCTACCTAAGACTTCTTTGGGTAGAAAACAATTAACTAAGCTTAAAGTATACGCTGGTGAGAACCACGATCACGAAGCTCAAAAACCAGAAAAAATGGAAGTTTAATATAAGGATCAAATAATATGGCCGCAAAAGAAATTCAAAAAGCAAATAAATACGCAGCTCAAGAAGTTGGTAGAAGAAAAAGCTCAGTTGCCAGAGTTTATCTTAAAGAAGGATCTGGTAAAATTACAATCAACAAAAGAGATGTAAGAGATTATTTTCCTAAGGCCACAAATAGATATGTTGTAAATCAACCTCTTTCTCTTCTTAAAAAGAATGATCAATTTGACCTTAATGTTAACGTTTCTGGTGGAGGAACAACTGGTCAAGCAGGTGCTATCAGACTTGGTATTGCAAGAGCTTTGGTAAGTGTTGATCCAGAACTAAGAGCAGAGCTTAAAAAAGCAGGTTTCCTAACTAGAGACCCAAGAAAAGTAGAAAGACAAAAATCTGGTATGAGAGGCGCAAGGGCCAAATACCAATTCTCAAAAAGATAATCTTTTTTTTAGGTTGTATGGGTTTTTATGGAAGAATCTAATCTTATTAAGATTAGGGGGGCCAAAACCCATAATTTAAAAAACCTAGACCTCGATATTAAAATAAATAAAATTTCATGTTTTGCCGGACCATCAGGTTCCGGCAAGACTTCTCTTGCTTTTCACACACTTTATCTTGAATCAAAAAGAAGACTTATTAATTCTTTTCCAACACAGGTTAAATTCTTCTGGGATATTCCCCAAACAGTTGATGTAGATCATATTAGTCCTGTGCTTCCGGTATGGGGTATTAAGCAGTCTAATCCAATACTAGGCTCGAGGCTTAATTTCTCTGATCTTATTAATATAACAGAGGAGTTACAAAAACTTTTCTTTTTAGAGTCAGTACCAGTATGCCCAGAGCATAAGTTACCCCTTATAAAAGAAGAGCTTAATTCTAAAATAAAAAAAGCTATAAAGGATCTAGGAGATGAAAAACCTTTATCTTTATTGTGTTTAAAAGCGGATTATTTGAAAAAAAACTCAGGGATTCTTCCCTCAAGAAGTTTCCATCAAAAGCTAGGCCCAATTAACCTAGAAGATCCGTGGTGGGAGATTGTGAGGCTTAAAGGAAGTTTCCCCGAGAATAAAATTGACCAAATTCTTGAAAAGAACCTAGAAGGACATTTTGTAAGAGTAGGCCTTACAGATGGTGAACAACTTATAGAAATACAATCATCAGCTAAAAAGAAGTGCTCCGAATGTAAGTATACACTGGAAGAAATTTGGGAAGATCTTTCAGTTCTATCCCCTTTTAACCCACTAGGCGCATGTAAGACTTGTAAAGGTCATGGAAATACCCTCGAATATGATCATAAAAAATTAATAAAGCATTTAAGTTCTTCATTAATGGATCAAGAAATACATCTTATAAGTTATGCAAAGTTTTCGCATTACTGGAAAGATCTGTTACATGAAGCCAAAAAGAAGAAGGTAAATCTAGAAAAGCCCATAGCAAAATTCAATAAAAAAGAAATAGATTTTTTATATAAAGGAGCTGGCACATACCCAGGTTTTAATGATTTATTATCTTACCTTGAGTCTAAAAAATATAAAAAAAATGTCCGAATTTATTTGAGAGGGCTTCAAAGTGAATACATTTGTGGTGACTGTCAGGGGACAAGACTAGATCCATTAATACAATATATGGCCATTTTTGATAGAGTAAATATCTTAAAATATCAGGATGTGTTCATATATTCCTCTGAGCAGCTACTTGATAAGCTTCAAGGACTCAGTGATAAAAAAGACTTAAAAAAAGAGTCCAAAAAAATATTACGGACAATTATTAATAAGCTCTCATTTGTAACGTCTTTGGGTCTAGAAAAAATAGTAATGCATAGGAAGGCAAAAACACTCACTTCCGGAGAATATCAGAAATCTATATTAGTTAAGGTATTGAGCTATGAGGGAAGTGGTTCCCTGTTTGTCTTAGATGAACCAAGCCTTGGAATGGATAAGGTATCACAAAAACAGTTTATGGGTTTAATTAAAAAACTTAATAAACAAGGTAATACAATCATTATTATAGATCATAGCGATGAAATTCAACGCCAATGTGATGAGATAATTTTATTAGGGCCAGAAGCTGGAGATAAAGGAGGTCAGATCCTTTACCAAGGCCCTTATCAAAAGAGACCGAAGCTTAAGGTTCAGGCTCTAAAAAAAGAGCCAATAAACTCTACCAACGATATAATTTTCCAAGATATTGAATGCCTTTCTATATTTAAAGATAAAATAAAAATAAAAGAAAGTGCTTTTAATTTAGTAACTGGTTCATCTGGGAAAGGTAAATCAAGTATTATCCTTAAGGCCCTTGCAAATGAGATTTATTCAAGATTCTATGGTGAGAAATATTACGATGATAAATATAAAGTCGGTCATATAGAAGGCTTAAAGTCTATTGATGATTATCATTCAGTGAAAATTTTTGAATTCAAACCTAGTAAGGGTAATTCACGTTCAACAATTGGTACCAAATTAGGGGTTTCTTCTTTTTTACGAGATCACTTTGCCCAATTAGATGTGTCTAAGGCGCTTGGGTTAAAGGCCGGACATTTTTCTCCTAACTCACCTTTAGGAAAATGTACCCATTGTGAGGGGGCAGGAGAAGTTGAAGTTGATATGAACTTCATAGAAAATTTAAAGTTTACCTGCCCTGAATGTAAAGGTGGTAAAATTAGGCCAATGTTTGCCAAAATTAGCGATGGAAAATTTCTCGTCTCGGAGGCGTTTAGTTTTTCCCTTCAAAAAATATTTCAGGAATATCAGTTATCGTCTAAACTTACTAAACTTGCTCAGTATATAACTCTTTTAAAGCTTGATTACTTACAGATTGATAGAAAATTAAGTACTTTATCCGGCGGTGAACAACAGAGATTTAACTTTCTTTCATACTTAAACTCATCAAAGGGAAGGTCGTTATTATTTTTTGAGAATTTATCCTTTGGACTTGGACCTAGAGAAATTACCGATATACTAATCCTTTTACAAAAATTGGTGGCACAAGGACATACTGTTGTGGCCATTGATCAAAACCCACTCTTTAGAAAAGTAGCTCAAAATACAATTGATTTCAGTTAGTTAGCTTATTTTTCAGTACCTACAACCTTTTCAATAAAAATTCCTGATAAAATCAATCAAGAAATAAGACCTTTTTTCCGACGAGTCTGTACGTTTCTTCCTTTAGAAACAATAGGATAGGATGAAGTTATTAAATAAATATATTTTACTTTTTTTTGTTTCTTTAAGTTGTTTTGGCGCTAATTACTACCCTCTACCTTTTTCTAAACAATTGTTAGACTCACAAGGTGTTATTAGAGCAGTATTTAATGGTTCTAAGGTAAGAAAATTATCTTCTGGCAGGATTATGACTGAAGGTAGTTTTAAAATATTAGAATCCGCTGGGATTTCTCCCGCAGAGATAATTAACCCTGATGATTTTAAAGTCTTATACCCTGGTGGTGTTTATCAAGGACTTGTCTATAAAAATACAGGAACTCCTGAATTTAAAGTAGGAGAGGAAGTAATACTTATTCTTTCAAAAAAAAGTGGTTCCTTTTCGATCCATAATCTTTCCTTAGGAAAGTATAAAGTGATGAGGGAGAGAAAAGGTAATTATATGGTTTCAGAAGTATTTCCCAATAATAATAATATAGGAAAAAAAACTATAGAATATTTCAATCAATATGTTCAAAAAAGGTTTAATCAAAGTTTAAGTAACAAGTATAGAAATGTAGATAGAGTGAATACTCTTAACCAACAGAGGAAGATAGCTTCCATAGAAGAAGGCAGTTCAGAAGAAGCAGGCAATCGATTTGAAATGTTTTGGATTGTTCTTTTATTAATTGGGTTATCTGCTTTATCTATTAGCATTCAAAATAGGGAATGATAATGCGGATTATTTGGGGAATCCTGTTTATTTTATTCTTCAATCCAGTAGTTCACGCCTATGTTTATACAAAGACAAGCAAAGGAGAAGTGATCAAGTGGCCTGCTTCAAATCGTAATATTTCCTTAAAAGTTTTTCCAAATAGTAATAACCTCACAATCAATTCATTTTTTGATTCAATATTTAAGGTTTCTCTAGACGAATGGGATCAGACCTCAGGTATTAAATTAATAAATTCAGGACAAGGTGTACCTACTTTAAATAATGCTGAAAACGATATTTATTTTGATGGAGGAAATGAGATATTTACAGGCTCAGGAATTGCGGCGGTTACTGAAATCGTTTATGAACAAAGCTCTGGCAAAATTGTAGAGGCCGATATTGTTATAAATGATAAAGTCTCAATTAGTATTCTGGGAAATTCAAAGCAATATTTAGGAAATATATTATCACACGAACTTGGACATCTTCTTGGGCTTGGTCATTCTCAAGTACATCGTTCAACAATGTTCTATAAATTATTTGAAGGACAATATAGTGTTGAAAGTGATGATTTTATGGGTGTTAAGAATCTTTACTCACCAACTGAAAGTGGAAAAATTGAAGGAAGGGTAATCGGAAGCTTTAACTTGACAGGAATATTTGGAGCGCATGTCATGCTCATTAGTTCTAAAAGTGGAAAGGTTATAAATGGTGTTTATACAGATGAGAAAGGAAAATTTACGGTTTCTGGTTTAGAGCTTGATGATCAATACTACGTGTATGTAGAACCATTAAAGAACTCTAGCGTAATGCCATCCTATCTCTCTAGTGTGAGAACTGATTTTTGTAGAGCGAGGGCCAAGTATAGAGGAAACTTCTATAATAGTTGTTACGCGAGCGAAGAGGGATATCCAGTAGGGATAAAGCTTGATTCAAGCAAAAACTCAATAGATATAGGTGATATAAGTATTAGTTGTGATTTAAAGGTTAATAGTGAGTACTTTTTAAGAAAAAACGGCGGTGAATTAGAGCTTGATGTTGAAGATGTAAAAGGAAACATAGGAAATGCAATACTTGGTTTCTTCTCTAAGTCTGATTTAGACAGTGTTGATTCTGATCCTCAAAAATACTCAGATCATTTTAGAGTAGATCTTAGTCAAACGAATATTAACTCTTCTGATCTCTATCTGGAAGTAAGGTTGATCTCGCAATCTCTTTATAGTCCTCTAAAATATAACCTAGAAGTTGAGTATACCGACACAACTAAAGAAATCATAAGTAGTGGGGACAGTATTAATAACATCCTTAAAACGGATGATGACACGCCTACATTAGAAATTACACACCGTATTCCGCTGAGGGTGGGTAAAGACTTACAAAATGACCTTAAATTGACTATAAGACCAATGAAATTCGATGTAGATCAATTTATTGGGCTTAGTGATGAAGATTTTTTTCCTGATCTGACCAACTATGGGGATAACCTAGATTATTATCTTATGATTGTTCAATTAGTTAAAAAAGTAGGGAATAACTATGAAATAGTCTCCATGAAAGACTATGGTTTTCTTACAGACAATAAGTCTTGTCCTGATGCTCCATTAAGTTATTCTGTTCCTTCTAACCTAAAAAGATCATTAACTTCTAGTACAGTTCGATTAAGTGAGGATGACCAGGGGCCTCTTCCAGTAGGTTGTGGCTCTATAGGGGGAGGACCTCCTTCTTCTAATGGTCCCTTTAACTCATTTCTAGTTGGACTTTTCCTATCGGTTATTCTTTTGGGCCCTAAAACTAGTTTAAAAATACACAGGTAAAAAAAGCTGTGATAACCTTTTCGAAGTATAGGGGTTTTCATGAAATTGAGAAATATTTTATTCCTTTTTTTGATTTGTTTTAACGCTTCTGCTCAAGATTTACTTCAGGAGAGGATACGTAAAGTTAGCCAAAAGAAAGTTTCAGTTTATAGAAAAGGTGGAATCTTTCATAACGGCTCGATTAATCAAAAAGCAGTTTTAAAGGCCATTCGTCATCATTTTTCAGCGAAGAAAGGATATGAAAGAATTGTTTTTGATTTTGTCGGTGAAAAAGTGCCTAGGGTATATGGGCATATAGATTCAAATAAGAAAAAAATATTCATAGATTTTTTTGATACTTCTATGGATTCCAAGATGGCGTCATTTGGTGAGAGTCGTTATGTTGAAAATTTTGATTTCTTTCCTATTAGTAAAGAATCATTATCAGTGGAAGTGTCTTTAAAAAGCTCCTTTGCCGCTGATGTTTTTTATCTAGAAAAGCCAGGTCGATTTATCATTGACGTAAAAAATTAAAAATTCGGAGATTTAGATGAATGATGTTGAAGAATATCAGATTCAGATAAAAGATAGTCGTAATGAAAAGTCATTGCCATCTCAGGTTGTGATAATTCCTATTATGAACAGCCCTATCTTTCCAGGAATGATTGCACCTATTATTTTGAGCCAGGAAAAATTTCTTCCTGAACTTGATGAGCAAATTCTTAAAACAGGGTATGTTGCACTTAACCTAGTTAAAGGGGAATACCCAGAAGAGGAAGAAGACGAGGAAAGAGAGCTCGATTATGACGAAGACCACGAGATAGGCTCTGGAGATATTTATAAAGTCGGTGTACTTTGTAAGGTTGTTAAAAAATTAAAGCTGCCGGATGGAAGCGTTAATGTTCTTGTGCATGGAATTAAAAGATATCGTGCCTTTGAGTTTATTTCAGAGACTCCAATTTTAAAGGCCAAGGTAGAAGTATTTGACGATATATTGGAAGCTGATGAGGAATTAGATGCCTATACCAGATCGGTAATAAACCAAGTTAAAAAGCTAAGTGAAATAAATCCATATTTTAATGAAGAGATGAAGTTAGCAATGATGAATTCTCCTTCACCTGGGGCCCTAGCAGACCTTGTTGCTTTTGCTATTTCACTTGATTTACCTGAGGCCCAAGATTTTTTAGAAACACTAGTCGTTAAAAAAAGATTTGCGAAACTTTTAGTTTATCTCAAACGAGAAAAAGATGTCGCCGATATTCAAAAGAAAATTAGTGATGAGGTAAATGATAAAGTTAATAAATATCAAAGAGAGTATTTTTTAAGAGAGCAATTAAAAGTCATACGCAGTGAACTCGGTATGGACGAGGATGAAAAAGGCCGAGAGCTCAAGAAAATGCGAGAGACGATCGATTCTTTAGGACTTCCAGAAGAAGTTTATAAGGACGTTAAAGAAGAAATGAATAGACTTGAATCAATACCGGACAGTAGTCCGGAATATAATGTTTCAAGAACGTATTTAAATTGGATTTTCGAGCTACCATGGAATAAAGAAACAGGTGTTGAAATAGAAATTCCTAAGGCCGCTAAAGTACTCGATAAAGATCATTATGGTCTAGAAAAAGCAAAAGAGCGTATTTTAGAATTCTTAGCAGTCAGGAAGTTAAAGCCAAACTACGATGGAACGATTTTGTGTTTAGCAGGTCCTCCAGGAGTTGGTAAGACTTCAATTGGTCGAAGTATAGCTCGAGCACTAGGTCGAAAATTTTATAGATTTAGCTTAGGTGGCATGAGGGACGAAGCGGAGATTAAAGGTCATCGAAGAACATATGTTGGAGCGATGCCAGGGAAAATTATTCAGGCCCTTAAGAGAGTGGCCGTTAAAAACCCAATAATAATGCTCGATGAACTAGATAAATTAGGAAGCTCATTTCAGGGAGATCCAGCTTCTGCTCTTTTAGAGGTTCTGGATCCTGAACAAAATGCTACTTTTATTGATAATTACCTAGATGTCCCTTTTGACCTTTCTAAGGTACTTTTTATTGCTACGGCCAACTATGTAGATGCCATTCCTGATCCTTTATTGGATAGAATGGAAGTCATAGAGCTTTCAGGGTATACACTCGAAGAAAAAGTATCGATTGGAACAAAATGGATTATACCTAAGATGCTTGAAAAGCATGGACTGCAAAAGACAGAGTTTAATTTAAGTACACCCGTTATAAAAAAGATAATCTCTGACTATGCAAGAGAGCCAGGAGTGCGTTTTCTTGAACAAACGATAGCTCGACTATGTCGAAAAGCTGCCCTTTTGAAGATTACAAATGGGAAAAAGAAAAAGAAATTTTCACCTAAAGAAACTCAACTTGAAGAGCTCTTAGGTCCGGCCAGATTTTCTTCAGATAAAGCAGAAAAAAAGCTTAACCCTGGAATTGTAACGGGTCTTGCATGGACTAGTTTTGGTGGCGAGATACTTTTTATTGAAACTATTCCTTTAAAAGGTAAGGGAGAGTTTAAGCTTACGGGTCAATTAGGTGAGGTCATGAATGAATCAGCTAATATTGCCTATAGTTATGTGAAGAAGATACTACAAGATAAAATTGAAGTTGATTATAAAAGAGCAGACTCTGATGAAACACCAGAAGACTTTTTAGCTTCTCATGAAATTCACCTTCACCTACCAGCCGGGGCCACGCCAAAAGATGGGCCTAGTGCTGGGATTACTATGGCATTAGCTCTTTACTCCTTGGCCATAAATAAAAAAATAAAGGCCGGAATTGCTATGACGGGCGAGCTGAGTTTAACGGGTAAAGTATTACCTGTCGGTGGAATTAAAGAGAAAGTTCTAGGGGCAAAGAGGGCCGGTATAAAACACGTGATCATACCTAAGAGAAATGAAAAAGATCTACTTGAGGTCCCTGAAAGACATAGAAAGGGTATTAAGTTTTATCCAGTTGGACACTTTGATGAAGTAATTGAAGTTGCTATAGGAAAAACGAAATAATTCTAAAATTCGTCGCTATCGTATTCACTAACGGGAGCATGCTTAACTTTACCAGCAGCAATCTCTCTTAAGGCAGTAACGATGGCCTTGTTCTTACTTTTAACAAGATAATGAGAACCTTCTTTCATTTGCTTAACTCTTTTAACAGCTAAGTGTACGAGTTCGTATCTGTTTTCAACTTGTTCTAAGCAGTCTTCGATCGTAATTCTGGCCATATATTACCTCTAGTTTTAAATGGGATTTATAGTCATAGGAGGTTAAAAAGTCAATTAATGCGTTGCGAAATAAAACTTCTTACCACTTTAAACTGTTTTCTTATACAATATACTTATTATTAGTAAAATACTTTATGTAATTCGAGGAGGTTAAAGTGGGTGGAGATGGAGCTGATGAGGAGAGGGTTTTCCTTCATGATGTAAGTAATCACCTTGTTGTTGCGCAAGGCATGGCAAATTATACTTTAACTAAAATACAGGCCGAAAAGCCAGAGGATGCTAAAGAAGTCGTAAGGCTTCAAAAGGCAGTAAAGGCAATCGATGAGATGGTAACATTGGTTAAGGCGCGAAGAGAAAAAATTAAGTCTGCAGGTTAATCAAAGCTACTTAATATTCACTTTTACTTTGTCCCCTATCATAAACTTTCTGATTTCAAATTGAATTGCTGATTTGTTCATCGAGTACTTTTTCAGCTTAGTAATTGATGTTTGCTCCTCAACATGAATTACCTCAAGTTCTCCTATTTTTACTTTATGATTATGCATCTTCTTTGAAGTGTAAGGATCAAGGCGTGAGACCTTTCGGTACACATCTAAAGTGGTACCACTTTTTAATCCTTGAGTTTCGCCCATATTGATATAAAAGTTTTTCTTTAATACTTCATTCTCAAACCCCATCGGAAAATCTTGAGTGATACTATAGATGATAAAATCTTTACCTTGAAGGGAAAGATTAATTGAGAGCATAAGAGCTGTGAAAATGATTTTTACTTTTGTCGATAATTGCATGGACCCTCCGATTGCCTTGTATATGGGACAATCCTAGTCCTCTAAAATGTTCAATGAAACTATCGTCTTTTTGGAAACCTTGCTAAAGGAAATAAATACCGGTGAGGCAAAATTTGCCTATTTAAGCTCCAAGTATTTGTATTTATTTTGGATGAGGGAAGAGGATAGGTAATTTTTGATCTTCTTATATTTTAGAATGAAGTGATTATCGTAATATAACATGATCCAAGGCATATCTTTTGAAACGATATCCTCTAGATTAGATATTAAGGCCCTCTTTCTTACATGATCAGATTCAACAAGGACTTTTTTAAGAATCCTTTCAAATTGTAGATTCGAGTAAAAAGAAGCATTTGGCCCAGGCGGAAAACTTTTTTTACTCAAAAGAGTTAAGGAGTTTTCGGGATCAGGATAGTCCATGGCCCATCCATCGAGCCAGAATTGGAGTTCACCTTTTCTAAGCTTTTCTAAAAAAGCGGGAAATGTATTTTGGGATATCTTTACTTCGATACCAATCTTTTTAAGCTCTTTTTTGAAAAACTCGGCCATCTGTCGTGACTTAGTGGATGTATTTCTGACATCAAACTTAAGTGTTAATGGAAGTCGAATTCGACTTTGTTTAATAAGTCTTTTGGCCTTTTTGATATTATATTCAAAGTTTGGTTTTCTATTTGGATCGTGCCCTTCGATACCTGGCGGAATTATTGAGTTGGCCTTTTTAGCGACGTTATTTGTAAAGAGCTCTATAAATTTGTCTCTATCTATAGCATGAGCGATGGCCTTTCTAAGTTTTTTATTTTTGCCAACAATTGGGTCATTCATATTAAAGGCAAGCCACCAATAGGTTAGGGTTGGCTCTTTAATAAGCTCGATTCCCTTGTCCTTAAGCTCTTTATTAAGCATTAAATTTTTATCGACAGCGTTATGGAAGTTATCAGCATCTACTCTCGTTATATCAATTTTCTGTGTTAGAAAGTTAAGCCATCTTGTTTGAGTTTCTTTAAGTAAATGAAATTGAATCTTTTCAATGTCAGGAAGCTTTGCATGGTATAAAGGGAAGCGGGTGAGATAAGTATTTCCGATAGGGTTAAACCTTTCAAGTACAAATGGCCCTGTCCCTATAATCTTATTTGTTAAGTTATTATTATAGAAAGTCACACTTTCTTGTGGGATGGGAGATGTAAAACTCATAGATAATGCATACATGAGTTGAGGATATGGCCTTATAAGTTTGATCTGGATTGTGTTTTCATCTAAAGCAACAAGACCTTCTATATTAATCGAAAGAAGTTTTGCTAAATTGTTACCTGCCAGTTGCCGTGCTCTATTTAGTCCTACGACTTTATTGTCAAATAACCACCAACCAGGACTTTTTGAGGGGATAAATGCTAATCGCTTTATTTGAGTTATAAAATCATTAGCAATTAATTTTCGTGCTTTAGATAGACTTTCATCAGGGTGATAATAAACATTTTTTTTTATAGAAATTGTGTAGGTTTTTCTATCTTCAGATATTGTAGGAAGGTCCGTAGCAAGTAATGGAATAATCTTATATGGTCTTGTTTTATAATCATATTGGTAAAGACTCTCATAACCCTGATAAACTATTTCGGCACTTGTTCCATCATAGCTTAATGCTGGATCTAATGTAGAAGCATCACTAGAAAGGGCCAGATTTAAACCTTTTGAGTAAGTTGTGACTTTTTTAGTGCAACCAAAGAAAAGAAAAATTAAGATTAGATATTTCATAATATAGAGATATCATGTTTGATCTCAGCCGTCTTGATTCAGTATAGAATCAACAAGCTCAACGGCCGTATCAAAGCTCGCTCCTTTAGATAGAGCAAAGCGTAGAAGTTTATTTTTAACTTTTTCGCATTGTTTGTGATCTGATGAATCAAATCGTGATGGAATTTTTAATTTCATTATTTCTTTAAGTTCTGAGTTGGGGTTGATATTGAAATCAGCTATAATTTCATCATATTCATCTCTATTAAGATTAATATTCTTTTTCTCAAGTTCTTTTTGAATGATTTCAAAGCAAAATCCTTTTTTGGATTTTCTTTTGATATAGCCTTTGAGAAAAGCATCCTCTTTGAAAAGCTTTTTTTCTTTTAGTTTTGTAATAACGGTATCGGCTAGATCATTATCAAAGCCTCTTTTAATAAGCTTGTTAACTAAATCAGCTTTGGCATAATCCTGGCCGCTAAGTAACTTAACGGCCAGTTGTAACGCTTGTTTTTCTTCAGATATCATTGAACAGATTTTTTACTTTTAGTAGCTCTTTTTTTCTTAGGGGCAACAGGCTTTTCCTCTTCTTCTATAATTTCCCCAGTCTCTTCATTGATGACTTCTTGATTTGGAGAGCTGATAAGTCCTCTTTTAATGAGAATCTTATTTTTTACTTCTTCCATTATTTCAGGATTTTCTAAAAGGAAAGCTTTTGAGTTCTCTCTTCCTTGACCGATTTTGGAGTCACCGTAACTAAACCAAGCACCAGACTTATCGATAATTTCTTCAGCGACTGCGAGATCAAGAAGGTCACCAGCTTTTGAGATACCCTCACCATACATAATATCGAACTCTACGTTAGTGAAAGGTGGAGCAACTTTATTCTTTACAACTTTTACTCTTGTTCTATTTCCAATAAAGTTTTCCCCTTCTTTAATAGCTCCAATTCTTCTAATATCGATTCTTACTGACGAATAGAATTTAAGCGCATTACCACCAGTGGTTGTTTCGGGGTTACCAAACATAACACCTATCTTCATTCTTAGTTGATTGATAAAGATAACAGTACAGTTAGATCTTGCTATAGACCCTGTTAGTTTTCTTAAGGCTTGAGACATTAATCTGGCCTGTAGGCCCATATGTGAGTCACCCATATCACCTTCAAGTTCAGCTCTTGGAGTAAGAGCTGCAACAGAGTCGATAATAAGAAGATTAACAGCACCTGAGCGTACTAACATATCGGCAATTTCTAATGCTTGCTCTCCACTATCAGGCTGAGAAATGAGAGTATTTGGAACATCAACACCAAGCTTTTCAGCGTAGATTGTATCAAGAGCATGTTCTGCATCAACAAAGGCGACTGTACCACCAGCTTTTTGGCATTCAGCTGCAATATGTAGAGTTAAGGTAGTTTTACCAGAAGACTCAGGGCCAAAAATTTCAATAATTCTTCCTTGTGGGATTCCTCCTACACCTAGAGCTATGTCTAATCCAAGGCAGCCTGTGGGGATAACAGGAATTTTTGCTGCTTTTGCTTCAGAGTCGAATTTCATAATAGCACCTTTACCGAACTGTTTTTCAATATTGGAAAGTGCCATATCAAGAGCTTTTGTCTTATCGTTTTCAATTTTTGCTTTGGCCATGAGTTACTCCTATTTATTTTGTTTTTTATAAACTAAGCAATTTGATTAAAGAGAAGCCCACTTTTAATTTACTAAAATTTAAAGAAATAAATGCGCTGGTAACATTAAAAGTTTCTGTCTCTTAATAAAATCGTATGCGTAGGTGGTACGTAAGTCAACAATTTTAAGTAGGGATTATATTGAAGTGAAATAGTGTGGCATAAATAGCACCTGCGTAAATTCCAGAAACAATATCGTCAATGATAATGCCAGAGCCATGTTTGAGCTTATCGAAATAATTTGCAGGCCAGATTTTTATAATGTCGAAAAATCTAAATAGGACAAAAAGAATCAAGTGATGAGAAAGTCCAGAGTCTTTTATAAACAACCATGCAACGCTCATTCCTATAACTTCATCAATAACAATCCATTGTGGATCATGTAAGTCATATTTTTGTTCAACATGATGAGCAAGAAAGCAGGAAAAAACAGTAGCAAGTGTAATAAAAGGGATAAAAAGAATATAGGGAGGATTAAACTGTGCAAGTGCGTATAAGATAGGCATAATGACCAACGTTCCCATAGTACCTGGTGCTTTTGGAGAAAATCCTACACCGCAAAAACTAAGAAAGAAAACGGCCGGTTCTTTTAAAGAGAAAGATTTTTTTTCATTCATTGTGTTTCTTCTGCTAAGGTTAATTACTTTTATATGGAAAGACCTACTTATTTGTCTAAATATCTTTTTGATTGGGGTGTAATTGATGTGATCGTCAATGGCGATTCTCCGTTGGATACGAAGCATTTTATAACACCAATACATGACACAAAGCAAGCGGAGCAATTTCTTAGAGGTTATGGCTTTGATCCTCATGACCCTGTAAGTAAAGCTGAGCTGTTTGGTAATTTTCAAGAAGCATTATCGTTTATTAAAAAATATTTTCTTAAAGAAGGCGATGCTGAGGGATTAGATTTAAAAGTCCCACAGTCTATTTATCTCATTACCGATATCATTGAGCTTCTTATGATGACTAATTATTCAGGTAAAGAAGAGAAGGAGTTAGAAGAAAAGCTGTGGTCAGAGATTATTCTTAAAGTTATGCACACAATCCTTCATGTTGATAAAGATTTAAGAACAAATTATTTTAATATAATCCAGACGCAGGTATTTGATCGTTTTTATAAAGTCCTTTACAGGGATCCTGAAGATAAGCTTTTTCTTGGTAAAGAAAAAGATCAAAACAAAATAGCTCTTATAGACTTTGAGACTAAATCAAAGAAAACAAGAGATAGTGTTATTATTAAACTATTACATAAGCCTGAAAATGTTGCTGAAGAACTCTTTGATAGAATAGGGGTTAGGTTTGTTACTGAAAAAAGAAGTGATACTTTAAAGGTTGTTAAATATCTTGTAGATAATAATGTCGTAGTTCCTCACAATATAAAGCCAAGCCGATCAATTAATAATCTTTATGATATAGATAAGCTAAGAAGTAAGCATAAAGATCTCGTCAAAGTTGCTATTAGAGAACAAATGAACGAGAGTGACTTTCAAGAACATTTTGATCAGATCTTTAGAGAGTGTGAATTTGTTGAAGACCTTCGAAATAAGGTTAATCCTCATTCGTTAGGTGGATACCGCTCAATTCAATTTACAGCTAGACAACTTATTAAATACACAAATCCCTTTCAGCAGCAGTTTAATAAATTAAAAAGCTTTGCTAGGACTGAAGACCCAGATAGTCCTTTAACTCAAAAAATTCTTAATATGGATGTCTCTTTAATAGCGAGAGATATTCGTTTCTTTTATCCATTTGAAATTCAGGTTATGGATAGAGACTTATTTAAGATCAATACAGAAGGGGCCGCCTCACATCAGGATTATAAAAGGGCACAGAAGTTCTCTGCAAGAGCTCGTGTATTTAAGTCTATAATGGAGTTTAAAGGGCTAAGTGACCCGGTCTAAAAAGAGTTTAATTCTTTCATTTACTTTATCGGGAAAATCTGCTTGTGGGACATGACTACCTTCATTAAGGATATATATTTCTGAGTCCTTAATAAACTTTTTAAAAATAAACTGTAGATAGTTTGGGATTATATTATCTCGATCTCCACCTATAATTAATGTTTTTGATTTTATCCGTTCAAGGACGTTAATGATGGCATGGTTTTGCATTTCATTATAAAGTTGAAAAAATAGAAATGGATTTAGTTCGCCAATTTTCTTTAGATATACTCGAACAAAGTCCTCTTTGCTTTCGGTAGGATGAAAACCACCGCTTTGGACCATTTTAGTAATTATTTTGGATTTATATGAGTTTTTTAAAAGAAAACTATGAAGCTCAGGAAATGTTTTTGCCTGTTTTTCAATAAATGGCATAAGAACATTAAAAATCTTTGAGTCAAACATTGTATCGTTAGGAGGGAAAGCAGTTCCTGATATAAGGACAAGACCTTTTATTTTTTCAGGGAATTGCTTTGCACACTCTAGAGAAATATTAACTCCCATTGAATGTCCTAATAAATAAATATTATTAGTATCAAATTGATTAAAAAGTTGAGACATATCACTGAGAATATTCTCATACGTACATGTGGTTATATCCAGACTACAAGAACTTTCAAAATGGCAGCGGTAGTCGTGAAGTAGGATTTGGTAATCATGCTTTTCAAAAAATGGAATTTGATAGCTCCACTGATACTGAGAACAAACCAAACCATAATTAAATACAAGAAGTTTTTTATTTGGATCTATTTTATCGGGCAAAAAATTAGTTTGAAAACTTATCTTGGTCTGGTCTTCAGTGATAAAATGTCCTGGATGATAGTCAGTCAACATAACGATCACGCTCAACGATTTTAAGCTCCGTTTCTATATTTTCAAGAACTTCAATAATAGCGGGTTTTTCACTTTCAATCATTTGGTAGTTATTTTCAAAAATTATATTCTTATTTTCTTGAACAATGGAAATATGTTTATTTATTTTTAGTATGGTCGTACCAATTTTTATTTCCTCACCTAATTTATAATTAATTTCGTTGATAACTTTTTTATTAGATATAAGAAATGGCAAAGAAGATATTGAGGAAACTAAAACTTGTTTCCCAATTTTAATTTCAATATGATGTAGCGCAATTTGCGGGTCCAAAATAATAAGATCATTTTGAAGAGAGCGTCCCACCGTCATGTTATCTTTATGGTATATATGTGGACCAATAATATCCTGGTCAGGTGAATTAACAACTTCAAACTCTATCATATTACTATCTTATCTTGTTGTTTATTTATAAGGTAGAGGAAATTTCTTTCAGTTGAAAGTTTTCTCGGACTTTATTGTTCAGAAGGTTTTTATCCTTAGATAGAATTTCTAGGATATCTTCATGTGTATATTTAAGTAAATCTGCTTCGAGCTCATAAAGAGACCTGCCAGATTGATCAGTGCCAAATAGGTCTCCTTGCCCTCTTATTTCGAGGTCTTTTTCAGCAATAAGAAAGCCATCAGAATGTTTTTCTATAACTTTAAGTCTTTTAATAGACTCTTCGGGGACATTTTTTTCTTGAATTAGGAAAAAATATCCTTGTTTTTCACCTCTTCCAACTCGGCCTCTTAATTGATGGAGAGTAGAAAGACCAAATCTTTCAGGGTTGAGGACTGCCATGATAGTTGCGTTTGGAATATTAATACCAACTTCTATAACTGTAGTGGATATAAGAATTTGAATTTTTTTATTTTTAAAATTATCTATGATTTCTTTTTTTTCCTCAGCAGTCATTTTTCCATGTAAATGGGATATGTTAAAAAGAGGAAATATTTTTTTAAGCCTTAACGTAGTGGTGGTTAAATTATTGAGGCTTGATTCTTCATTTTCTATTTTTGGAACGACAAAAAAAGCTTGCTCTGACTTTTCAATTTTATTCTTAATGAAATGCAGAAATTGAGCAAAGGTGTTTTCATCAACTATTTTTGATTTAACTGGCTTTTTAAAAGAGGGGAGTGTTTTTATTGTTGATATATCAATATCTCCATATTGAGCTAGTCGAAGTGATCTAGGTATGGGAGTAGCCGACATGATCAGAGAATGTACGTGAGGGTATTTTTTAATAAGATAATTGCGTTGATCAACACCAAACTTATGTTGCTCATCAATAACAAAGAGTCCTAAATTTTTGAACGTTAAGCCTTCTTGTAAAAGTGCATGTGTTCCTATGATAAGAGATGATTGACCTTGGTTAACCTTATTATAAATTTCTTTTTTATGAGATGCTTTTGTAGATCCAAGTAATAGTTCTGTGTTTTTAAAATATCTACTAAATTCATTGTAATGCTGAATGGCCAATGCTTCTGTCGGGCATAACATGGCAACTTGGTATGAGTTCTCTATGAGAAAATGACTTGATAAAATTGCAATAGCTGTTTTTCCACACCCAACATCACCCTGAACGAGTCGCATCATAGGGATACCCTTATTAAGGTCAGAGATTATCTCAATCAATGTATTATTTTGATCTGCCGTTAGTTCAAAAGGAAGAATTTTATTAAAAGAAGATAATGGCTTAATTACAGGTGCATTATTTTTAGTCCTCGCATTTTTTCTTAAAATAATTTTAAGTTGGTGATTAAAATGAACTTCATATTTAAGACGATCATTTGCACTGTCTTGGTTATCTTCATGAGTTATTCCATGAAGCATTTTAAGTGACTTTGATAATGTAGGTAGATTTCTTTTATCTAAGATATATTTTGGTATTTGATCTTCGAGTTCATCCCATAATCCAAGAGGTATTTTTTGAATTATTTTTTTTATATTAAACCCTTTGGCCTCTCCGATATTTGGATAGTCGATTTTAATCTCGTCATCGCCAATATGAGGGTTAATTATTTGGTATTGGCCTTTATACTTATTTACTTTTCCATAAAATGTAATTTCCTCAAGGCCTTTTAATTTTTTTTCAAGGTTAGAGTATGAATTAAACCATCTCAAAGTAATTGTACTTTTAGAATTAAGGTCCTCTACAGTCGCTTTTATATTTTTAAGAAGTGATTGACCTTTTCTCTTTGTATAGTACTGAGGGACAGCATGGATATTTTTTATTAAACCGCGACCCTTGAAATAACTATCTTCGACAGCTTTTTCAAATGAAGATTCGTTGGGAATCCAATCCATTCGTTTGGGAAAAATAAAAAGTAAGTCTTTAATGGTTTTAAGACCGGCCTCACTTAGGGCCTGATACGTTTTAGTTCGAGGGGAAGAAAATAGTTCTATTAAAGGACTATTTAAATTCAAATGAATCAACCTCGTACTCAATATCCCCTTTTGGGGCCTTAACGATGACAGTGTCACCAGTTTCTCTTCCTATAAGTGCCTTGCCAAGAGGGCTTTGGAAAGAGATCTTTCCTCTAGATGAGTCAGACTCTTCTTGACCCACTACTTGAATATTAAGCTCATTACCATCTTCATCAATAAGTTTAACACTAGCACCAAAAACAATACGCTCACTTTCTATAGTAGAGGTGTCTATAACTTGTGAGTTTGCAATGGTTCCTTGAAGTTGAGAAATTCTACCTTCAATAACAGATTGCTTTTCTTTTGCAGCATGATACTCAGCATTTTCTTTAAGATCTCCATGCTCTCGTGCTTCTGCTATTTTTATCTTAACTTCTTCTCTATCAACTTTTATGAGTTGATCTAGTTCAGATTTAATTTTTTCCATTCCTGCTTGAGTAATAGGGTTTTTACTATTCATTCGATTTCCTAGTTTTTAAATAGTGAGTTTGCAGCATCAAGCAGACTATTTTTGTCATCTTGTCCGTCACCTGAACCTGATATTTTAAAAAACTCACAAAAGTTAGGCTTCTCTTTTTCAAGAATCCTTTCAGCAACAGGTTCTTTACATTCATTATAGGATGATGTGTCATAAAATTTACACATTCGACAACACCGGATATAGGCCTGGCAATGAGGGCACTCCTCATTCCTAAAGACCTTTTCACCAATGTCATGCTCAAGAGCTTTGTTACAGCTGTAGCATACAATTCTATTTTTAGATTCATCCATCATTTTAAAATTCCCAGCTTTTGGCGACCATCAGATCTATACCAGAGCTATTTTTTGCACTTGGTTGAAAAAAGATCTTTGGTAGATTTTTTTTATTATATTCCTTGATGGCCCTTAGCAAGTTATTTTCGTTGGTGTGCTCAGCAGTTTTTGCAATTAAAAAATTTACAAGTAGCATGGAAATACCAGAAGCTAACAAAACTCTTTTTCGCTGCTTATTACTATTACTTAGAAAACCTCCCAACACTAGGCCAGTACCGACAGTCCCCATAATAGCATTTTCAATCCTTATGCCCGAACCCTCTTGATATTTATCTAAATAACTCTTAGCGACAGGATCTCTATCAAGATAAAACCTAAGTCCTTCGCCTTTTTTATTGGTGTTTGTATCAACTAGAACTTCTTGATAATTTACAGTAGCAACTCTAGAGCAAACTTCTTGGCCAAAAGCGTTGAAAGTAAGTAATAATAGAAATGCAAACGATATCCTCATTAGTTCGATATTAAAATTTAAATGGGATTTAGTCTATGGATCTTATCAAAACTGGCCTTGGGATTGGAAAAACAATTAAAAATGTTGGTCGATTAAGGGAAATTGCACTTATTTTTGCTAAGCATGGTTTAGAAGAGTTTCTTTCGTTCGCTGTTACTTCAAAAATACCGAACTTCGTTTTACCAAAATCAAAACGAGAAGCACTGGATGATGAAAAACCAAACTTTAATAAAAACTTAGGCAGAAGATTAAGAAATTGCTTTGAGGAGTTAGGGCCAACCTTTATTAAGTTTGGACAACTTATTTCTACCAGAGAAGATATCTTTGATAATGCATTTATTGAAGAAATGAAAATCCTTCGTGACAAGGTTAGACCTGTTGATTTTATAGATGACCAGGCAACTGTGGAGGCATCTTGGGGTTGTTCATTATACGATTTAGTGGAGAGTATTGATGAAAACCCTATTGGAGTAGCTTCTATTGGCTCCGTTTATAGAGCACGTTTGATTTCAGGTGAGGATGTAGTTTTAAAAATAAGGCGTCCCAATATTCAAAAACATATTGAAACTGATTTTCCCATTTTATTATATATTGTAGAGCAAGCTGAAAAGGTAAGCAGTGATCTAAAAAGCTTGGCCTTATCAAGAATTATTAAAGACTTCTCAATGACATTACAAGTGGAGTTAAACTTCCATAGAGAGGCACTTAATGCTCAAAAATTAAAAACTAATTTAATGAAGCATGATAAGGAAGGGATTTTTTATATACCCAATGTATTTGATGAATATACGACTGAAGAAGTCCTTGTCACTGAATATTTAGATGGTATCGCTTTTAGTGATTACGAAAAAATACAACCCTATGAAGAAGAACTCTATGAAAAAATGGAGAAGGGAGTAAAGTTATTTATCAAAACTTTTCTTCAAGATGGCTTTTTTCATGCAGATCTTCATGGAGGGAATTTTTTCTATTTAAAAAATGGCAAAATAGGTCTAGTTGATTTTGGTCTAATGGGGACTCTAGCTCTTAGAAGTAGACAAAACTTTTTAGCAATTATCTATTCTTTGTTTACATATAATTTTGAAAATTTAGTTTATGAATTTTTAGATGTTGCAGATTATGAGGATATACCAGATACCGATTTACTTATTAGTGATGTGCGAGATGCTTTATCACCTTTTATTGGTTTAACTGTCGCTCAAACTAATGTGGCCCAGTTACTTCGTTCTATTATCAGAGTTTTAAACTCACATCAAATATTTCTTCCGCGCGAGTGGTTTATTGTTTTTCGAGCGTTTTTTACACTGGATGGCGTAAGTAAATCTCTACACATGGACTTTGATTTGTTCTCAATTCTTGAAAAAGATATTCATGAGCTTTTTAAAAAATCTGTTACCAAAGAAAATATGTATGAGGAGATGTTCTGGTTAGGTAAAGATATTATGGGATCTTTTAGGATGATTCCTCGTCACCTCAGATGGTTTTTGAGAGATTGGTCTAAGAAAAAATATGCCTTTGAGATCTTACATACAGGTCATGAAAATTCTTTTGAGCGGCTTTCAAGCTCAGTTATATTTTTGGGGTTTGTATTACTGAGTTGTGTGTTCGTTTTTGCAGGCTTAAAGTTTATTGGTAATACCACTGTTATAAGTTTTAGTACTATTCCAAAAATTTCTTATATCTTTTGGGGGATTAGTTCATTGTTTTTCTGGAAAGGACTTAAGGAACTGAAGAATAATTAAACACTGTCTAGTCCGCAGAAGTAGACGGGCAAATATGGTAGTTTTCTTTTTCTATCATGAGGCCCATGAATTACTTGTAAAAAGGTCCGCTGATCACATTCAAATGTTTCACCTTTATAACTAAAAGAGATACTTTCATTAATTTCATCAATTTTTAGATTATCATGGGTCGTTTTTTTTAAAAAGTCGTTTAAAAGACTTATGTTACCTATTCGAAAAAAAGCGGAATAAATTATTTGTCCTAACTCATCATCACCTCTGTCTTCCATCCATAGAGATTGTCTTTTAAGTAAAGGTAATAATTCTTTTTCATAATTCTTTTCGATGCCATATTCATGGATTAAATTTTCTAAGTCTTGTCCTTTATTTTTGATAAAATAACTAACTACTTTATTTTCTACCTCATACAAATAAAGGTCTGCGGATTTAATATGGGTGATATTTTCCCAGTCTTGTTCAGACCTGTGAAACTTAATAACTTCACTTTTCTGCTCATAAAGAGACTTTATATCATCCCATTGGCGGTCACTAATGGCAGAAAAAGATACTTTATTATAGGTTTTTAGAATATCTCGAGATAAAGGGCCAGGCGCTTTAGTTTGAATTGATTTACCTGCTTCATAAAAATCAAAACGTTCATAAAAGGAAGTGAGATTGCCCCATAGAATAAAATAGGAAATATTTGCCTTGTGATTCTCAATAATTCTTTTAAAAAAGCTACTAAAGATACCCTTTCCTCTTATACTTGGGCAAGAGCAAATGCCGCCTAAGAGGGAGACAGGAGTGCGAAATCCCATTTGAGTTATATATCTAAAGCTTAATCCAATATGTGCTATAACTTTATTATCTTCTATTAGTATATGATTATTACACTGGTTCTTAGTATTCATTAATGGATAAAAATCAACAATAAAGCTGTTTTTCTCAGAGTATCCAAAAGAGCTTTCTATGAGTTCAATAACCTGGTCTCTATAATAAGGGGATTCTTCTAAATTGGTAATTACATATTCATTTAGTAAATTCATTGTACTATTTTCCTATGGTTCAATTGTCTTCTACAAGAAGGAATAAAGTTCGTAGCTATGAGGCATATTTTTCCATTAAAGGCACTTAAACTTTCTTTTAACTTAATTTCTAAAGATTTTATTTATATTCTCGAATGGGTTTTGAAGGAAATGCTTGCTATTTAGCGAGCTGTTTCTCTGGCAAAAAGGACTTTTGCTAGAACCCATTTCAAGGAGGATAACGTGGGACTTCGTATTAACACGAATGTGGCCTCGATAAACGCCCAGCGGAACCTGGGACAAACACGATTGGCCTTAAACAAAACGCTCGAAAAATTGTCTTCAGGACAAAGAATCAACAGAGCAGGGGATGATGCAGCCGGATTGGCCATCTCTGAAAACCTAAAAGCACAGATTAGAGGTTTAGGACAAGCAGAACGAAATGCCGAAGATGGTATTTCATTAGTTCAAATCGCTGAAGGTGCACTTGCTGAAGTGTCTAACATTATGATTAGGCTAAGAGAACTCGCTGTACAAGCAGCATCAGATACCATTGGTAGTACTGAGAGAAAGTTCCTTAATGTTGAGTTCGAACAACTCACATCAGAAATTGACAGGATAGCTAACTCTACCGAGTTCAACAGGGTTCCACTGTTGAATGGAACCGGTGCTGTTTTTGACATCCAAATCGGAACCCGAAATGATCCTATTACTGATAGGCTCACTTTTGATGCTTCTAGTGCAGATGTTAATGTGGCGGCGTTAGGGTTGAACCTTGCTTCAGTTGCAGATAAAATCTCATCTCAAAACTCTTTATCATCGATTGACCAGGCGATTATTTCGGTATCTGGAATTAGGGCAGACTTTGGTGCTCTCCAAAATCGTCTACAATCAACAATTAATAACATCCAGGTAAGTATTGAGAACTTATCTTCTGCGAATTCTCGAGTTAGAGATACTGATGTAGCAAAAGAGACAGCTGAGCTAACTAGAAATAATATTCTAGTTCAAGCTGGTACCTCTGTTCTTGCACAAGCTAATGCTTCTTCAAGAAATGCTCTACAGCTTATTAACTCAGCTTCGCAACTTTAATGAATGAGAGGTATTTAAGATGAGTGTATTAAACAGTTGTTAAAGTCTTTTAAGCAGTTATTGCACCTGCAGTGATGATTGTTTAAATAGATGAACGTGAGTTTGAACTAAATTTGCTTTCGAAATTGAGGGATTGATGAATTTATTAATAATAGTTATTGAGCAGGAAGCTCAGTATAGAACAGGAGGTTTGCTTTATGACAGGAGATTAAACTATGGGATTACGAATCAACACAAATGTTGCGTCTATTTCGGCGCAAAGATCTTTAGGGATCAACTCAAACAACTTGAAAGACAGCCTAAGAAAGTTGTCATCAGGTGAAAGAGTAACCAGGGCCGGTGACGATGCTGCCGGACTAGCGATTAGTGAAAACCTTAAGGCCCAAATTAGGGGTATTAGGCAAGCTGGACGAAATGCAAATGATGCTATTTCTTTTATCCAGACTGCTGAGGGAGGATTAAGTGAAATTTCTAATATTGTCATCAGACTTAGAGAACTCGCGATCCAATCCGCGTCTGATACTATTGGAGACACTGAAAGGTCATTTGCCGACATTGAGTTTCAACAACTCAAAGAAGAGATTGACCGTATCGCTAGAAGTGCTGAATTTAACGGAACCCAACTTCTCGATGGAACTGGGGGACAGCTTGAATTCCAAATTGGTATCAATAATGACCCAATTCTGGACAGGCTTCGTTATGATGGCACATCATCCGATGCAACTCTTGCTGCTTTGGGACTCACAGCGGAGTCCGTTAGTTCAAAACAAGGAGCTCAAGTATCCCTCAAAAAACTTGATAATGCCCTTGTACAAATTAACGGCGTTAGAGCAAATTTGGGAGCTGTACAAAACAGGTTGTCGTCTATTATCAACAACCTTGGGATCAGTGATGAAAACCTTAGTGCTGCTAATTCTCGAGTTAGGGACGTTGATGTCGCTAATGAGACAGCGGAACTTACAAGGAATAACATTCTGGTTCAGGCAGGCGTAAGTGTATTGGCCCAAGCCAATCAGTACCCAAGTTCTGCGCTAAAATTGATAGGATAGATAAAGTTTAAACTCATAATTGCCCTTAGCTCTAAATTGAGCAAGGGCATTTTTTTGCTTATAGTTAGAGTAAACCTGATATAATTATATCCAATATGACAGAGTTAAAAGAAAAAAAGACTATTCTCATTTTTGGTATATCATCTTTTGTTGGCTCTAATTTAGCAGTATTTCTTAAAAATGATTTTAAAATAGTTGGTACTTACTATAAAACACCTACCGAAATACCCGGAGTACTTTGTTTACCTTGTGATGTTTTAAATAAAGAGTCAGTTCAATTGGCCTTATATACATCTAAGGCCGACTATACGATCTATTGTATTGGCCTAAACTCTGTTGTTTATTGCTCTGAAGCTGATGGCCTGGCCGATGCTCTTAATGCTTCTGGGTTATTTAATGTGGCCGAAATGTGCCAAAGATATAAATCGCAAATTTGTTATATTTCTCAGGACTTTGTTTTTTCAGGTGA
>Ga0055584_100001118_pt1 | contig 26214 bp, 17 predicted proteins | sample OSDHelmetaG_FD_58716 | JGI IMG/M metagenome (GOLD analysis project Ga0055584, IMG submission 58716) | Pelagic marine sediment microbial communities from the LTER site Helgoland, North Sea, for post-phytoplankton bloom and carbon turnover... | ecosystem: Environmental > Aquatic > Marine >...
ATCTTTTCGAGTCGAGTAAGATGACCAGATTTCAAAGAAGCATTGAGACCAGCTGACCCTTCTGCTTCAACGGCGATAATCTTGGTGCTTGGACATTTTTGTTTAAAATAACTTCCTACACCTGATATCAATCCACCTCCACCGACAGCAACTATTAAAATATCAATAGGATCTTCAATTTGCTCTATTATCTCTTTAGCTATGGTGCCTTGCCCTGCAATTACGTCAAGATCATTAAATGGATGTACGAAGGTTAATTCTTTAGCTTTTGAAGCTTTTGTTGCACTTTCATATGCATCGTCAAAAGTATCTCCGGTTAGAATGATATCTATCCAGTCACCTCCAAAATGTTTAACTTTTCTGATTTTTTGATTAGGGGTAGGAGTAGGCATATAAATAGTGCCTTTGATATTCAATTTTGAACATGAAAATGCCACTCCCTGAGCATGATTGCCTGCACTTGCACAGACTACTCCATTTTTTACTTGTTCCGATGACAATTTCTTAATCATATTGTAAGCTCCTCTGATCTTAAAAGATCTTACAAATTGCATGTCTTCCCTTTTGAGAAAAACTTTACAATCATACTGTTGAGACAAGCTATGATTCAGTTGTAATGGAGTTTTCAGTACAACTTCAGAGATACGTTGATAAGCCTGATCTATTGTTTCTACAGATACCATAAAGAAGATGTTATCATCTGAAATAATTCAAGCAGTGAAAGTATAAAATGTTATAACTAAATCAATTTTTAATACTTTGTTGTCGCATAATAATTATTCAAGAATATGAGAATTTCAATTTTAGTTTCATTTCTACTTTTTGGGACATTCTTATTTGCCCAAAGCAAGACCTCTTCATCCAAAGAATCAATTGTAGAGGAATATTTTAAACCTGTAAAGTATCGGAACATAGGTCCATTCAGAGGCGGAAGATCGAATTCATCTTCAGGAGTAATAAGTGATCCTTTGACCTACTATATGGGGACTACTGGAGGAGGACTTTGGAAAACAGAAGATGCTGGCCAACATTGGAATAACATTTCAGATGGATACTTTAAAACAGGTTCTGTCGGAGCTGTTACTGTGTCTGAGAGCAATCCCAATATTGTCTATTGTGGCATGGGAGAACACGCTCCCAGAGGAGTGATGACACATCATGGAGATGGTGTGTATAAATCTATTGATGCTGGTAAAACTTGGACTAAAGTTGGTCTCGATAAAACGCAGCATATATCCAGAATAATAATTCATCCCACTAATCCTGATATTGTATTTGTAGCTGCACAAGGTGCTCTATATGGAAGAACTCAAGATAGAGGGATATACAAAACAGCAGATGGAGGTAAAACTTGGAAGAAGACGCTCTTTGTAAATGATAGAACAGGTTGTTCTGATCTTTCGATGGACATGAACAATCCCCATGTATTGTATGCTGCGATGTGGGATCACCAAAGAGTGCCTTGGCAGGTAATAAGTGGAGGGCCTGGAGGTGGACTTCACAAATCTACAGATGGAGGCGAGACATGGACTAAAATGACTTCAGGTTTACCTAAAGAAATGGGGAAAATGGGCATAGCTGTATGTCGATCTAATTCGAATAAAGTGTACGCCATTATAGAAAGTGATAGTCAAAAAGACTTAGGTGGTTTATTCGTATCTATGAATGCAGGAAAGAGCTGGAAAAGAGTAAGTGATGATAATAGATTGACTCAAAGAGCTTGGTATTATATCGAAGTGTTTCCAGACCCTACTGATGAAAACACTGTATATGTCCTCAGTGCTCCAGCTCTGAAATCAATTGATGGAGGAAAATCATGGACTAGAATAACTGGTACTCACGGTGACTTCCATGACCTATGGATTAACCCTGAAAATTCTAAAAATCTTTGTATTTCAAATGACGGAGGTGCAGGTATTAGTTTTAATCAAGGGAAGACATGGTCAAGACAAGACAATATGCCGACTTCTCAGTTTTATAGAGTCAGCGTGGATAACCTTTATCCGTATAATATTTATGGCGGACAACAGGATTACCCTTCTTTAAGGGTAGCGAGTAAGGAGTTGGGTTCCAGGGGGATTTCAAGTGCTAGTGTGCAAAATTCTGCAGGAGGTGAAAGCGCATTTTTAGCTTTCGATCCAGATAATCCTTCCCAAGTAATGGGAGGCAGCTATTTAGGAACGATTAACCTTTTAAATGTTGATGCCAGAGCAAATACCAAAGTCATGCCTGCTCCGATTCAGTATCTTGGAAGAGATGCACGAGATATGAAATATCTCTACAATTGGAATGCTCCAATTATCAAATCTCAACATGAATCAAACACGTATTATCACGGAGCTCAAATGCTTTTAAGAACTAAAGATAATGGAGTCACTTGGGAAGAAGCGTCTCCTGATTTGACAAGAAATATAGATGCAAAACAAGGTAAGGGAGGAGCACCATATACTAATGAAGCTGTTGGAGCAGAAAACTATGGCACATTAGCTTATGTGATCGAGTCTCCTCATGAATCAGGAGTGATATGGACAGGAAGTGATGATGGATATGTGCAAGTCACAAAGGATAATGGAGTCACTTGGACTAATGTGACACCTAATGGGTTAAAAGAATGCCTGATTAATGCCATAGAAGTTTCCCCTCATGATCCGGCTACAGCTTATATTGCCACAACCAGATATAAATTCAATGATCATACTCCTGGCCTCTACCGTACAAAAGATTACGGAAAGACTTGGACAAACATAAGTAAAGGCATTCCTCAAGGTTCTTTTACAAGAGTAGTAAGGGAAGATGAAAAAGTGAAAGGATTACTTGTAGCCGGTACTGAGACTGGCATTTTCATTTCATGGAGTGATGGTGCTACTTGGGTCCCTTTTCAGTTAAACTTACCTATCACTGCCATAACAGACATTAAGCTGAAGCATGATGATATGATTGTTAGTACATCGGGACGATCTTTTTGGATATTGGATGATATGGAGTTGATAAGACAATACAAGACCGGTTCTCAGGGCACGAAATTATATCAACCAGCAGCAACTATTTTAGAAAATCATGGAAGTCCACTCAATGGTAATTCACCAAGTTTTAAAGGAACAAATTCTTTTGTTGGAGTCAATCCTGCAAATGGAGTGGTAATCTACTATGAATTGCCAAAATTAAAAAAATCCGATGTGGTCACTTTAGAGATAAAAGATAAATCAGGTCGAGTTGTCAATAAATTTACAACCGTAAAAGATTCAACTTTTAAAAAATGGGATGGAGGGCATTCAGTGGCTCCTACAATTTCAAAGAAAAAAGGATTAAATCGTTTTGTTTGGAATTTGAGACATCCTACTATGACAGGGGTCAAAGGTGTATATATTGAGGCTGGATTCAGTGGACATAAATCTATTCCAGGGACTTATACAGTGACATTGTCCCATGGAGAAGTAAAAGAGTCTACGACTTTTGATATTCTATCCAATCCAAAATATAGCACTACTTCAGAAGATTATCATGAGTATGATGAATTCATGACTAGTGCTGAAGAAGAACTAAGGCATATGCATAAATCGATTAAAAAGAATAAAAAAGCTATGGATAGGATGGCCTCTATATCTAAGAAAATAGATAAAAATGAAGAGCTTAAGGCAGTGAGAGAATCGCTCAAAAGCCTTAAAATGAAAATGAAAACATGGGATGAAGAAATGGTGCAGCGTATGTCCAAGGCATATGATGATGTCGAGAATTTTCCAAATAAATTTACTGCTGAGTGGTTATTCATGGTAAATCAAACGCAAAGTGATATACCAAAAGTAAATCAGCCATCAAAAGATAGAAGAGCAGAGCTAGAAAAACAATGGTCTGGGTTGAAGAAGCGTTATGAAGAAATAATGAAAACTGATCTTCCCGCTCTCAATAAGACCCTTTGGGATGCTGGAATAGGAGCCATTTGATTTATATATAAAGAATAAGAGAAAGGCACTTGAATTGAAAACTCAAGTGCCTTTTTTATAACTAAAGTTGGACTACTCTTTGAAGCCTTCAGGTCTTTTCCACCTGATCGGTGCAGCTGGTTCTTTTTTCATTTGAAACTCATTTTCATTTAAAAGCCTCATCGCCTCTTCTATTCCTTTTTCTAATTGGGGGTCGTGCCCATCTAAGACCATTTTAGGGTGTTGAATCACTTCTATATCAGGACTTATTCCTTCACCTTCTACAGCCCATTCACCTTCCACATCAAAGAAGCCCACCTCTTGGTGCTACCATTCGACCACCATCTATGAATGGAGGAGTGTCCCAAGTACCTACCAGGCCTCCCCATGTTCGTGTACCAATCATAGGGCCTAACTCTTTAGCATGAAACATATAAGGTAGAAGGTCTCCACCAGATCCTGCTCTTTCATTGATGAGCATAACTTTAGGTCCCCAGATTCCAGATATTGGAGTGGTCCATGGACGGTTATCTCCTGCCTTACTATTAAAATAACCAAACAGTTCACGAGACATAATATCAATCATGTAATCAGCTGCACTGCCACCTCCATTATTTCTTTCATCTATAATGACTCCTTTTTTGTCTTGTTGGGCAAAATAGTATCTATTGAAATTGGTAAATCCACCTCCTCCAGTATTTGGAACATAGACATAAGCCAATTTTCCGCCTGACAATTCATCTACTTTTCTCCGATTAGACTCTACCCACGCGGTAGTTCTCAATCTTCTTTCATTGAAAATGGGTTTTATTAATATGGTTTGAGACTCGTTTCCATTTGCATTTTTGGCCACTTCTATAGAAATTTCTCGATCAGCAGTTTGTTCTAATAGTCTGTAAATATTGTCGTTTGAGGTAAGTGGTTGGTTTTCGATGGATAATACGTAATCTCCTTCTGAAATTCCAATTCCTTGTAGATGGAGTGGAGAACGCATAGAGGGATTCCAACTTTCTCCAGTATAGATTTTAGTGATTCGATACTTGCCTTCACTAATTTCAAAATTACACCCTAACAATCCGATCCTTACACTTTCTACATTTTCATTATCACCTCCTCTTACATATGAATGGCCTATCGCTACCTCTCCACTCATGATGTCAACAACATAATTTAGATCAGCTCTATTTCTCACGTGATCTATCCAAGGAGCATACCATTCATAGACCTTATTCCAAGGGGCACCATGCACATTATCTACATAGAGAAAGTCTCTCATGTATCTCCAACCTTCTTTGAAGATTTGATGATATTCTTTCTTCGGATCTACTTTAAGCTTAATGTTGATTTTCAAGCCGTCCTTTTCTAGGTCCGGTTTTCCACCAGTAGAAGAAAGTATCCATTGACTTCCTTTTCTCACTAGTATTTTATCACCATTGTGGTTGGAAAGTGCTTGAGAGATTCCAGAGATGTAATTTTCTGATTCTTCTTTTTTGACATCATATTTTATTAGAGTACTTCCATCATCACTACTTTTTATTACAAATACATTGTTTTTAGGACCTTTCACTAATCCAATATATGCACCTGCATCAAATTTTAGAGCTACGATTCGGTCTTCAATACCCTGAGGGCTGATTACCACTTGAGCTTCTGCATCATCTTGATCCTTATCTTTGACTTCCTTTTCCTCCTTTTTCTCTTCGTCGGATTCTGGCAAGTTTGGAGCCTTTCCATGATTAGATAGAATTACTGCATATAAACTTCTGGTCACATCAGGGTCGAAAGAGCTCATGTCCAACCACCCACTATTTAATCCATAATCTGTACTTGCTAAGAAATATAAATACTCTCCTCCTTCATCCCAAACTGGAGAAATGGCATCGGCCATTCCATCAGTCATTTGAACATTTTCTTTTGTTAAGATGTTGAAAGCAAAAATTGCCTTAAAGTGACTGTTAAGTTGTTTGGGATATGCAATCCATTTGCTATCAGGAGACCAAACAGGATTCATTGTACGATTTGGATGTGCATAACCGTCAGTATCTACATTCGTCAGTAATCCAGTATTAACATTTACAACCTTAATATTGTAATGAGTATCACTAAAAGCTAAAAATTTTCCATCAGGAGACCATTGTGGTTGAAAATAAAAAGATGGATCTGCAATAGAAATGGTCTCAATCTTCTTTCCACTTTGATCTGATATTATCAGCTCATATTCTCCACTTTCATCTGAGAACCATGAGATTTTATCTCCTTTAGGTGACCAAGCGGGTGACCGCTCGGCTGATAACGGGTTATTGCTAAGGTTTCTCCAAGTACCTTTATCTTTTGGCACACTAAATATTTCACCGCGAGATTCAAAGAGAACCCTTTTTCCATTAGGGGAGATGTAAGGATTTGACACATTTCTATTGCCAATGTTTTCCCATCGCTCCCTAGCATAGTTCATATCTCCTTTTACTTCGATAGATAGGGTGGTACTTATATCGTCTTCAGGATTTAATATGTGAAGATAACCTCCCTGTTCATATATGATTAATGCGCCATCGCCATCCATACTCTTTACATCATATTTTTGATGAAAAGTATGTTGTTTCTCTACTCCAGTTTTGGGATTGTAAGACCATATATTACTTGCATAATCCCTTTCTGATAAATAAAAAACCACATCATTATGCCAAATAGGACTTAGATGCCTTTCTTTATCTGTTTGGGGAGTTCTTATTAATTCTTTTGAGTTCATATTAACAATCCAAATAGGCATTGCCTGTCCTCCTCTATAATTTCTCCATTCTGGATCCCAAGACGTTATTGGAACATAAGCAACATGATTCCCATCTGTACTGATCTCACCATAAGCTGCTCGAGGAATATCAAATGTTTTTGGATACCCTCCATTGGTAGAAATAGTATAAAACTTACTGGTTTGAGTAGGTTTGCTTTCGCGCCCAGATCTAAATAAAATTTCTCCTTCAGGTGTCCACCCTTGAACAAAATCCCCACCGGGGTGCCATGTAAGTTGTGTAGGTTCACCTCCTTCAGAAGGAATTATGAATACATCAAAGTTTCCATTGTACTCTGCTGAGAAAGCAATCCATTTTCCATCTTTTGAAAAATGTGGATTGGTTTCATATCCTTTGTTCGTTGTAAGTCGAGAAGTACTTTGACTTTCAATGTTACCTTTCCAAAGATCATTGGCATAAACGAATACCACTTCATTATTATGAATTGTGGGCTCTCTTAATAATTGAGTGCCTTGCGCAGATAGTACATTGATAAGAAAGAATAAGAATAAAGTATTAATAAGTATAAAATTTAATTTCATAACTGTTTGCATTCCGTTCATTGTAAAATATTAATAATCCTTTGATTATGATTACTAAGTGTCTATTTTTCGATTTCAACTAGTAAAGGTGCATCAATATTTGATCCGTCATTGGTTTTTGGTTATCGGCATTTCGGCACTCACGGTTTTGAGTTGTAAAAATGAAGATTCAGTAAATGCTAAAGTCTTCCATTACAATCAGCACAATCCGCTTACTTCTCTGGATCCTGCATTTGCAAAAAGTCAAAGTAATATTTGGCCAGTAAGCCATTTGTATAGTACCCTAGTCACTTTGGATGACTCACTGAATATAATTCCAGATTTAGCTAAGTCCTGGAATATATCTGATGATGGATTAGAATATTCATTTTTTATAAAAAGAAATGTCTTCTTTCATGAAGATGAATGCTTCATTAAAGCTACTCGGGAAGTCAGTGCCTCCGATTTCGTTTTTTCTTTTAATCGGATTATTAGTAAAGATGTAAATAGTCCTGGGTCATGGATTTTCAAGGGTAAACTGAGAGGTCAAGATCCATTTACTTCTCAAAGTGATTCCATTTTCAAAATACATCTAGATAGACCATTTGGCCCTTTTTTAAGCCTCCTCACCATGCAATATTGTTCTGTTGTTCCTGAAGAGGCAGTTCAGCATTACGGTACTCAGTTTTTTGAAAATCCTGTAGGAACTGGCCCTTTCAAATTTGTCAAATGGTTGGATAAAAATGGTTTGTTCCTTAAAACCAATACCAATTATCATTATAAAGTAAATCATAATTTAGATGGAATTCGTACCAGCTTTATTCCTGAAAGAAGTATTGCACTTCTTGAGATCATCAATGGGAATTTGGACTATATGAGTGGATTGGAAGCTTCATATGTAAATACAGCGCTGGATAAAAAAGGGGAGATAAAAGACGCCCTGAAAGATAGAATTCAAATTCTTAAAAACCCATACCTGAACTTTGAGTATTTAGGTATAAATCAGGTATTAGCAAAAGAACAGAACAGCATTTTACAATATAAAGAAGTAAGACAGGCTCTTAACTGGGCAATAGATAGAACATTGATGCTCAATAGTTTACGAAATGGGGTGGGAGCAGAAGCTGACTCAGGAGTCATTCCAAAAGGACTTCCTTCTTACGATTCTAGAAAAGTACAGGGATATGGATATGACATTGTAAAAGCGAAAAATCTACTAAATGAAAAAAAAGAAATAGATCTATCTGAAGAAATTGTAATAAGTACGAGCAAGGACTATTTGGACCTGACTACATTTATCGCTAGACAATGGGAAGAGCTTGGGCTCAATGTCAAAATAGATGTAATGGAGTCGGCCATATTGAGGGACAAAATGAGGAGTTCAGCAATTGCTATTTTTAGAGCCTCTTGGATAGTTGATTATCCTGATGGGGAAAATTACCTTTCATTATTTTATAGTAAAAATCCAGCACCTCCGAATTATACTAGATTTGGGAGTGACAAGTTCGACAACCTTTATGAAAAAGCCATCTTACCATTAGATGATTCTTCAAAAATTGATTTGTATCATTCCATGAATCAGTTAATAGTAGATGACGCTCCAGTTATTTTCCTTTTTTACGATGAAACTGCTAATTTCTATTCTAAAAATATATTTGGAATGCCTACAAATGCAATAAACTTTTTGAACCCAAAAAGCATTAATCTCTAGATGAAAAAGCCAGGGGTTATTTATGAAGATCTTGGATTAATCTCCTACAAGAAAGCATGGGATTATCAAAAAGTATTGCAACAGAGGATTATTAAGGAGAAAAGAGAAGCAGATAAAGAGCCCAAAAATAGATTGCTTCTATGTGAACATAATCCGGTATTTACATTAGGAAAGAGTGGGAAAGTTGAAAACTTGATAATGAACCCTGCTCAATTAGAAGCAAATGGAATTGAGTTTTATAAAATCAATAGAGGAGGAGATATAACATATCATGGACCTGGTCAAATTACGGGTTATCCTATATTCGATTTGGATCAATTCTATAATGACGTACATAGATATGTCAGGGAACTAGAACAAGTTGTTATAAATGTTTTAGAATATTTTGACTTGAATGGTGAAAGAGTAGCAGGCTTTACTGGTGTATGGCTGCAGCCATCTTCACATAATACTCAAAGTAGGAAGATATGTGCTATTGGTGTTCACATGAGTAGATGGGTTTCCATGCATGGTTTTGCACTTAATGTAAAACCAGACCTTTCTCATTTTACCGGAATTGTTCCTTGTGGTATTCAAGATTCCTCAAAAACTGTCACATCTATAAGCGAAGAACTGAACCAATCTATTGACCTACAAAAAGTGAAATTGCTGTTGAAATCTGAATTCGAAAATGTATTTCAATATGAATACCTTATTGAAAATTAGGAAGAAGAACTTCTTTCTTCTTGAATCTTTTGATCTACATACTTTTTGCCTGATCTGTCGATGAAATTTGCTCCAGCTTGTTGTGTTCCAGCAATTACAACATTTTGAATGGTCACATGCCTTGGCGCAGAAGCTATAAAGAAGATTGTTTTTGCCACATCTTTAGCCCTTAAAGGAGTGAAATCATCATAAATAGAAGCTTTTTGAGCATCGCCTTTATATCTGACCATCGCAAATTCTGTTTCCACATGTGCTGGATTCACCTCACTTACTCTAACTCCTTTTTTATAGAGGTCTATTCTCATTCCTTGAGTTAACATATTCACCGCTGCTTTAGTAGCACAGTAGACATTTCCATTAGGATATATTTGTGAACCTGAAGTGGACCCTACATTTATAATGTCACCATGACCTCTTTTCACCATACTTTCAGAAACTAATCTAGAGATATTTAATAGGCCTTTTATATTGGTGTCTATCATTCTATTCCAATCATCCATATCGCCTCTCTCAATAGAGCTATAGCCAGCTGCTAACCCTGCATTATTAACAAGAACATCCACTTTATTCCAAGGAGAGCTAAGACTTTTGAAAGCGCTCTGTGTTTCATTAAAATCTCTAATATCAAAAGCCATCACTTTAACTTCTAAAGCATATTTCGCTTCAAGCTTTGCTTTTACGGCATTGAGCTTTTCCTTTCTACGACCTGTGATGATCACCTTGTAGCCATTTTTGGCGAAAACTTTAGCAGTGGCTGCACCTATTCCAGAGTTGCCTCCTGTGATTAAGGCTATTTTTTTCAAAATACTATTCATACCTCATTCAATAATTCAGTTACAATTCTATCAAAATCTACTTTGAAATTCTGATATTCTTTCGTTGCTGGTCCAGCAAATCCTGTATATATTTTTTGAACTTCGTTTTTGCTATTCAAGAAGATAAGAGTAGGGTAGGATTGGATTTTTTCCAATATTTTGAAAGTTTCTGTCGCTTCGGCTTTATCATAATAGCCACCATATAAGACTTCATATGGAATTTGTTTTTTGGTTTTATATTGCTCTACCATCTGAAGAGCCTTTTGAGGATCCCGATAACGTTCAAAAGCAATGGCAATAATGTCAATTTGCTTATCTGGGTTGTTTTTCAAATAATCCAAAAGAAAATTGGTTTCATCCATGCAATTCGGACACCAAGTTCCCATCAGCTTGATAATTTTAGGTTTGTCTCTATATTTCTCGTCAGTAAGTGATACCTGTAACCCTTCCGTATTTGGGAAAGAAAAAGAAACTGGATCTTCATTTCTTTTTAGTTTGGAGAATTCATATGCATTGGACATGTCATTATTCCCATCTTTTACACCTGTCCAGTTCGTTTTATAATGAATCCCCGAAAAAAATCGACCTAAAATACTTCCAGAGTTAAGAACTTCTCCGTCAAAATAAAAAGCATGTGAGCCATCAAAACAACTGAGGAATAATTCATTGCCAGAAACTACTCCTTCTAGATATCTATAATCACCAGTCTCAGTAAGAAAAGTACCTGTAAGCTTATTACCTTCTTGTTTGAAATCTCCAAGAGCTGGATATTCTGTCTCTGTTTCAATCTCCATTCTTACATTCCATTCTCCTGACAGATCATGATTTGCATCATCAATCTTCTCAAACCTATTGTGATTGCCATGATATGCTATGAATGGTATACTATAGTTATCTCTATAATGAACATGCCAAGCACCTTGGATTATGTTCTCCTTAAATTCAGCGGCAATGTGTGTATCAAATAGAGGGAAATCAATGAATATTGAATCTCTACCAGTTCTTCGATTATGAGTAAACTTGACTTCTTCTATTACTATCCTTTCTTCAGCATTTATGATTGTAATAAGAATGGCATCATTTTCACCATAATTTACTTCGAAATTAAATGGTAATTCCAGGTCATTTTTATTCGTCAAAGGATCGTCTTCCAATACCAAAGTGCCCTTCCAAAGACCAGGAGGAATTTTACTAAATGGTTCAGGAATCTCAACACAGCCTAAGGTCGCAAAAAGCAAAACACAAAGAAATAAAAGAATTTTATTCATAAATTACTATTTCGATTTTTCACCTCTAAAGTGATCCTCTTTATTATCAAAAAGAACATTAAAAGTGGTGAGGCTACCATAGATTCGGGTGATATATTGTTGAAGGTTTACTTTGTCTTGTTCTGACATTTCCTTACTACTATTCACCCTTTGCTCCATTACCCTCATTCGGTCTCTTATCATAACAATTTTATGAAAGAAATCTTCGATAGGAAGTTCCTTTCCTTTCAAGTTTTCATCGTGGGGTTGTATTATAATTTTACCACCTTTCCATTTTTCTCCAATATCTGCTAGCTTGCCTACTCCTGCCCAATCTCTTAGAATGTTGACCAAAGATTTTTCTAATCTATCATAATTAAGTGCTTTTTCACTTTCAATTGCTTCTATAACGTCCCAGCTCTTATAATCCTTCCCTAGAGGTTTGATCCCATATTTTGTGAAGCAAACTTGATATACATTTGGTTCTAGCCCTATAATAACTCCATCGCCATAAGCAGGATGCTTTACCCGTGATCCTATACCTAAATCCATAATCAAATCTATTTTACACTTTCGTAATTATCGTCCCAATTCTTAATATTTGGAGGACCCACTTTGTTCATTGACCTTCCAACCAATAATGACACCGTTGCGTCACCAGTTACATTAGCCACTGTACGACACATATCCAAAGGTCTATCCACAGCAAATATTAATGCTAAACCTGCTTCTGGTATACCTGCTTGTCCTAATATTATTACTAACATGACCATCCCAGCACTAGGAACAGCTGCTGTCCCTATTGAAGCTAATGTGGCTGTTAAGACTATACCTAATTGAGCTGAAAGAGAAAGATCCATTCCGAAGGCCTGAGCAATAAATACTGCGGCTACTGCTTGATAAAGACTGGTTCCATCCATATTAATGGTGGCCCCAATAGGCAATACAAAACTGCTTACTTCTTTACTTACACCTAGATGCTCTTCTACTCTTTCCATAGTAACAGGAAGGGTGGCTGCACTACTACTTGTAGAAAAAGCGAGTAGCTGAGCAGGAGAAATAGCCCTATAAAATTCTCCCGGATTTTTGCCCCCAAACAATTTAACCAACAATGGATATAATCCGAAAACAAGTATACTGAGACCTGCTAATACAGTTAAGGAGTATCCGATTAATGCTTTAAAAATATCAGCAGAGGGTGATTCTGCCACAAGTGCTGCTAATAAGGCAAAAACTCCATAAGGTGCTGCGAGCATTATGAGATCAATCAGTTTAAGAACAACCTCGTTTAAGCTATCAAAGAATTTCTTTATTGGCTCACCCTTTTTTGGGTCTACCAGAATCAATGCCAATCCAAAAAAGATCACAAAAAAGATTACTTGAAGCATATTCCCATTGCCACTGAGTGCCTCAAATAGATTACTAGGCACGAGGTCGACAAGAGCCTGCAAAGGGCCTGACTGTTGCTGATTTTCAGCCATTGATATCTTACCTGATGCATCAGCCGAAAAATTTGTCATCAAAACTTGTCTGGTTTCTTCTTTCACTAACTTGCCCGGCTTCACAACATTTACGATTAGAAGTCCTGTAGAAACAGCAAAAAAAGTGGTTAAAAGATATATTCCTATTGTTCTACCCCCCATAGCAGATAATTTGGAAATATCTTTCAAGTCTGAAATTCCCTTAATTAAGGAAGCAACAATTAACGGAATTGCTATAAGCTTCAAAGCATTAATAAAAATTGTCCCAAATGGTTTGATCCAATCAACTATAAAACTCTTTCCTCCAGAAAATTGAACCGCAATAATACCGGCAACAATTCCTAATCCCATTCCAATAAGGATCTTCCAATGCAATGCTAAATTTTTCATCTGTTATTTTTGATATTCAAGTAGTTCTGATAGCTCTCAGCATTTCTCTTTTACCGGGAGGGCCTGGAATGCGAGAAACTTCAAATCCAGCTTCTTGCATAGTCCTTCTTACTACTCCTTTAGCGCAGTAAGTTACGAGTATACTTCCATTCTGAGATAATGAATACATCTTTTTCATCATGTCTAGATTCCATAGCTCCTTTTGTGTATTTGGCGCAAAGGCATCAAAATAAATTACATCGAATCTTTTTTCATCTTCAAATTCTTGAAAAAGACACTTTTTTTTAAACAGGGTAAAACTTCGACCAATTGTGTAAAGCTCATTCCAGGGTGAAGAATGAATGGAATTGAATTCATTTTCACAATCAAGAATGCTGGAATAGTTTAATTTGTGAAAAAGGTCATCAGTAATAGGGTAGGCTTCAAGACCTGTATAGGAAATATTTATATTCCTTGATTCAGCTTCAATCCAGGTAAGTAATGCATTGAGCCCTGTTCCAAATCCTATTTCCAAAACATTAAGTTCTTGCGTTTTCCTTGAATGGATAAATTCTTGAAGCCCTGATTTGATAAATACATGTTGGCTTTCTTGGATAGCACCATGTTTAGAATGATACAGAGCATCAAATCTGGAAGAATAGATTGAAGAAGAATCATCTGAGGTAAGAACTACCTCGTTCATATTGTTGAATCTAATATTGGATTAAAACAAAGGCAAAATGATCCCAAAATTATTAGGACAACCAGTACCTCTATTGCATGCACCAATGACCAATGCCAAGCAAATAATTGCGACAACTCCTAGTGTCTGCTTATTGAATATTTTTTTCATCTGTTCTTAATGTATTTGTGGGACTCAGATCAGTGCAATTTCAATACCACAATATTTATTGTTGCGATATCAAAGGACTAAACGAGAATTTTTCTGGCATATTTTATACATCTCAAATTTATAATCCTATCAATTTTCTATTCTTTTTTATTCTTCAGTTTGAAAACTAACATAAACCAGTGTTTCTTTGCAGCAAAATTGCAATATGGCTAAAATACTAACATTAAGAGAGGCTCTTGGAGAAGCAATGTCAGAAGAGATGAGAAGAGATGATTCTGTATTTCTTATGGGAGAGGAAGTAGCGGAATACAATGGAGCTTATAAAGTTAGTAAAGGGATGCTTGAAGAATTTGGTCCAAAAAGAGTAATTGATACTCCTATTGCAGAACTCGGTTTTGCAGGTATCGGCGTTGGAGCAGCTATGAATGGTCTTCGACCGATTGTAGAATTTATGACTTGGAATTTTGCAATTTTGGCATTTGATCAGATCGTAAATAATGCAGCCAAGACCTTGTCTCAGTCAGGAGGTCAATTCAATTGTCCTGTCGTTTTTAGAGGGCCATCTGGATCTGCAGGTCAATTGGCTCAACAACATTCGCAAACTTTTGAATCCTGGATGGCAAATTGCCCAGGATTAAAAGTGATTTCGATTGTTGATCCAGCAGATGCCAAAGGTTTACTCAAATCTGCAATAAGAGATGAAGATCCCATTTGTTTTATGGAATCTGAATCACTATATGGATTAAAAGGAGAAGTACCAGAAGGAGATTATACTACTCCGATTGGAGTTGCAGCTATAAGAAAGGAGGGAAGTGATGTGACAATTGTATCTTTTAATAAGATGATGGAAGTTTGTAAGAAAGCAGGAGAAGAGCTGGAGAAAGAAGGTATATCAGCTGAGATTATCGATCTTAGAACAATTAGACCACTTGACATTGATACCATAGTAAATTCTGTAAAAAAGACAAATAGACTCATAGTCGTGGATGAATGTTGGCCTTTTGCTGGAGTTTCATCAGAAATTACATATCGCGTTCAGAAGTATGCATTTGATTATTTGGATGCACCTGTTACCAGATTGAATGCTGCAGACACTTCTTTACCATATGCTCCAACCTTAGTTGATGAATATTTACCAAATGTCACAAAAATCGTGAAGGCTGTAAAAGAGGTGATGTATGTAGGAGCTTAATTCAGCTCCTTGTTTATTGAAAAAGTATTGGATTATACATTGAAGCGAAAATGCATAACATCAGCATCAGCGACCACATACTCTTTCCCTTCCACACCCATCTTGCCCGCTTCCTTAACCTTAGCCTCAGATCCTAAAGCTACATAATCATCATATTTAATAACTTCAGCCCTAATGAATCCTTTTTCAAAATCAGTGTGAATAACACCAGCAGCTCCTGGAGCTTTAGTGCCATCTTTAATGGTCCAGGCTCTAACTTCCTTTTCACCGGCTGTGAAATAGGTAATCAGATTTAATAATTTGTATGCTGACCTTATCAATTTGTTTACACCAGCTTCTTCAAGATCCATTTCTGCCAAAAACTCTAACCTTTCTTCTTTAGTTTCTAGTTCGGCAATATCAGCTTCTATACCTGCACTGATGAGTAGTGTTTCAGCATTTTCATCCTGAACTATTTCTCTAAGTTTTGAACTATGTTCATTTCCATCTTTTGCACTAATCTCATCCACATTACATACATAGAGTATTGGTTTGGCTGTAAGGAGAAGCATTTCTTTCCATGTTTCCTCAAAATCTTTTTCAACTTCAAAAGTTCTTGCAGGGTTTTCTTCACTGAGGTGGGCTAATAGATTGTTTAGGATCTCTACTTGCTTTGCATCTTCTTTTTTTCCGGTTTTTGCTTGTTTCTTAGCTTTGTCTAGACGCTTTTCTACTGTTTCTAAATCTTTTAAAATCAATTCTGTATCTATGATCTCTTTATCTCTTACAGGATCAACACTGCCATCTACGTGGACAACATTATCATCTTCAAAACATCTTATTACATGAACAATTGCATCCACTTCTCTGATATTAGAAAGAAACTGATTTCCTAATCCTTCTCCCTTACTTGCTCCTTTAATCAATCCAGCTATATCTAGAATTTCAATTGTTGTAGGAAGTATTTTCTGTGGATTTACCAGTTCTGCAAGCTTATCTAATCTTTGATCCGGAACAGTAATTACTCCTAAATTAGGATCTTTCGTTGCAAATGGATAGTTAGCAGCTAGAGCTTTTGCTGATGTCAGTGCATTAAACAAAGTAGATTTTCCCACATTGGGAAGACCAACAATACCACATTTTAATCCCATGTATTTTTTGAATTTGGGCGCGAAGATAATGGTTTAGACGATTAATTGATTTAACAATTTATCCTTCGATATGAAAGGATATCGTAAAGGTTCTGGACATTAACTTCTCTATCACTCTAGATTCTAAAAGATTCTGATTGTAAATCAGAGTATTATTGAGCCCCTGAGAAAATTTGAACTCTGGAGAAAAGATAAAGTAAGGAAAGAAGAATTGCATTCCAACCCCTACCTCAAATTGAAAATCATGTGGTGAAACTTGAATAAGATTCCTTGCCAATTCTTCTCTGACTTTTGAGTTGCTTGCCACATCAAATGAGTAGTTGAGGCCAGTAACAATAAAAGCTCTTTTATCTTTAAAAGGAGCGGACTTATAACGGACGTGAAAAGGAAATTTCACTAATATAGATTCCAAGGATTCTCTTCTCAAATTAGAAAATTCTATTCCTCCTCCTGATGATGCATCTCCCTTTGGATCAAACTCCAACACTCTTGTAGCAAATGAAAAACCAGGTAGGGCTCTAATGTCGAAATTTTCACCAATTTTGAAATTTACAATTCCATTGACATCAAACCCCAATCCTTGAGCGCCCTGAATAACTTGGATGCTATCATTTCTTATAAACTCATCAGATTGAAGAGTGAAATGTTTGGAACTATTAAAACCAATGGTTATCCCAAAATAATAATCCTTGTTTTTGTATTCCAGGAAATTAGTGTTTTTACTATATTTTTGAGAAAACAGAGGAAAGAACAAAAAGCTCCCCAAAATTAGTATGACTACTTTTCGCCAATGTAGAGACAACAAATACCTAAAGTGAATGCTTTCCATTTACAATTTTTAAACCCGCACTTATCTAACACATCCGTAAACTTTTCGAAATCAGGAAATGATTGAACTGATTCGAATAAATAGGTGTATGCTGATTTGTCTTTAGAAACCCAACTGCCAATTCTTGGAAGAATGTTTCCGAAATAGAAATTAAACAATTGCTTAAAGGGAAATATTGTGGGTTTAGAGAATTCCAATACAAATATTCTTCCTCCTTTATTCAGCACTCTGTATATCTCTTCAATGCCTTTTTCTAAGTTTTCAAAGTTTCTTACTCCAAAAGAAATACTGACAGCATCAAAAGAATTTTCTTCATATGGTAAGCTTTCAGAATCTCCAACCACTAGATCAATTCGATGTGATAGCCCTTTTCTCTCAACTTTTCCTTTCGCAAAATCAATCATCTTTGGAGAAAGGTCCAGTCCAATAATAGAAGCTTGGGGGATTTTTTCTGCCTGAAGAACAGCAATATCTGCAGTCCCAGTTGCTATATCCAATATTTTCTTTGGATTCGTATGCTTAATGGCTTTTACCATTTTCTTTTTCCATATCCTTTCTACTCCTAAAGAAAGCATTTGGTTCAGACGATCATAATTCCCTGATATGTTGTCAAACATACTTCTGATTTGATCCTTTTTCCCTTTGGAAGACTCTTTGTATGGTATTGTCATATGATATGAATGCTAAAGTTGCAAAGATAGTTTAAGTACTGATTCAAAAGGCTAATAATAGAATACTTTTATTACTCTCAACTACATATTTATCAGTACCTTTGCGCCCTCATATAATTAAGCACAATTTTATATTAATGGCTGGTACAGAAAGGATTATACCAATTAACATTGAAGATGAGATGAAGTCTGCATATATCGACTATTCTATGTCGGTAATTGTGGCTAGAGCGCTTCCAGATGTACGAGATGGATTGAAGCCTGTTCATAGAAGAATCTTGTTTGGAATGAATGAGTTGGGGATTACAATGGGTAAGCCACATAAAAAGTCCGCAAGAATAGTTGGTGAAGTTTTAGGAAAGTATCACCCTCATGGTGATACTGCAGTTTATGATGCTATGGTAAGATTAGCTCAAGAGTGGAATATGAGATATCCACTTATTGATAAACAAGGAAACTTTGGATCAATAGAGGGAGACAGCCCTGCCGCAATGAGATACACTGAAGCTCGATTGGCTCGAATTTCAGATGATATCTTAGGAGACCTTAAAAAAGATACAGTTGATTGGAGGTTTAACTTTGATGATTCTCTTCAAGAACCTATCGTTCTACCATCTAAAATTCCTGCTCTTTTAGTTAATGGAGCATCAGGAATAGCTGTTGGAATGGCCACTAACATGATGCCTCATAACTTAACTGAAGTTATGGACGCTCTTATGGCCAGTGTAGATAATCCAGAGATCACAATAGATGAATTAATTGAAAATTATGTTAAGGCACCAGATTTTCCAACTGGAGGTGTCATATATGGTATGGATGGTATAAAAGAAGCACTCCATACAGGTCGAGGAAGAGTGGTGCTCAGAGGAAAGGCTGAAGTGGATGTGTTACCTAATGGAAGGGAAGTGATCATAATTTCGGAGATCCCTTATCAAGTCAACCAACAAACTCTTGAAATAAAAATCAAAGAAGCCATAGAATCCGAAAAAGTTCAAGGCATTTCTGGAATGAGAAATGAATCGGACAGAAATGGAATAAGAATTGTTCTCGACTTAAAAATGGATGCAATTGGTAATGTTACTATTAGTCAATTGTTCAAGTATACACCACTCCAGACTTCATATGGCGTGAATAATGTCGTTTTAGTAAATGGAAGACCGCGGACATTAAACCTTAAACAATTACTCGATGAATTCATCAAATTCCGAATTGAAGTAATTGTCAAAAGAACGCAGTTTGAATTAAAGAAAGCTGAAGATAGAGCTCATATTTTAGAAGGGTTATTGATTGCATTAGATGCAATCGATGAGGTAATTGCATTAATAAGAGGGAGTAAGACTGTAGAAGATGCAAAGACAGGTTTGATGAAGGAATTCAAACTTTCTGAGATTCAAGCCAAAGCCATTTTGGAGATCAGGCTGATGCGTCTGGTTAGTATGGAGATCGACAAAGTGAGAGCGGAGTATGACGAGCTCATGGAGAAAATAAAAGACCTCAAAGATATCTTAGAAAGTGAAGAACGTCAAAAGACCATATTCAAGGAGGAGTGCACTGAGGTAAGAGATAAATATGGTGATGAGAGACGCACTATGATTTCACATGCAGATGGAGAGATCAGAATAGAAGATATGATTCCAAATGAGAGGATGATAATTACAATTTCTCATCTAGGTTACATTAAGCGTACAGAGGCAAAAGAATATAAGCAACAAGGAAGAGGAGGAAGAGGTTCAAAAGGTACAAAAACACGTGATAAAGATTTTGTTGAACATATTTTTGCAGCAAATGCCCATAATTATCTGTTACTATTTACAGAAAAAGGTACTTGTTACTGGATAAGAGTTTATGAACTTCCAGAAGCATCCAAAGGTTCACAAGGACGAGTAATACAAAATTTAATAGCTCTACCTAAAGACGACAAAGTAAAAGCATATATAGTGGTGAAAGACTTAAGTGACGAAGATGTACTTAAGAGTCATTTCATTGTTTTCGCAACAAAGAAAGGATTGATTAAGAAAACATCTCTGGAAGCATTCTCCAGACCTCGGGTTAACGGAATCATAGCTATTAATATAAATGAGGAGGATACTCTTTTAGAAGCGAAATTAACCAAAGGAGATAGTGAAATATTCTTAGCTAATAAGAATGGAAGAGCAATAAGATTCCCTGAAGGTAAAGTGAGAGCAATGGGGCGAACGGCTACAGGAGTAAGAGGAATTGTATTGGATTCTAATGGTGATGAGGTGGTTGGAATGGTATGTACAGCCCCTGATGATGAAGCCAATACAGTGTTGGTATTATCCGAGAATGGGTATGGAAAGAGAACATACAATGATGACTATAGAGTAACAAATCGTGGAGGAAAGGGTGTGAAAACTCTTAATGTTACTGATAAAACCGGCCAAGTCATTGGTATCAAAGGTGTTTCAGATCAAGACCATCTTATGATTGTCAACAAATCGGGCATAATGATACGACTTAAGTCATCAGATCTCAGGGTGATGGGTAGGGCCACACAAGGAGTGAAATTGATCTCATTAGACAAAAATGATCAAATAGCAGATCTAGCTATTTTGAAGAATGCAGAGTCTGACGAAGAAGAATGATCATATATGAGTTAAAAAAATGTTTTTAACAGGTTAGAAACATATGCTTAACAAAAGATTATTTATCTAAACAGTATTATTTTCGTCGCAATTTTGAATAAACGATTATATCATCTTAAAGAAAAATTGTTATTCATTTTAAGATTGAATGATCTTCTTTAAGGTACCCGAAAGGATGAAAGGGTAGAAAATTTTTAAAAATTATTAAAAGATGAAAAAAACAGTTTTAGGAATATTAATCCTATTTGTAGCAACAAATTTTTCTATTGCACAGTCAGGAGCGGACAATCTCAAAAGTGCATCAAAAATGTTAGCAAAATTCAACAAAGATCCATTTTCAAATGGAGCAATGTTAGATGAAGCTCAATCACTACTAATATCAGCATTTGAAGATGATGCTGTAAAGGCTAATGCACTATCGTGGATGACAAGAGGTGAAATATATAAAAGCCTTGCAGAATCACAAACGAATATTAAACTACTCAAACCAGAGTATGTGCCTGCAGAAAAGATGGCCTCTTTCTTTGCTACGGAATCCTATTTAAAAGCTAACGAACTAGCAAAGTCAGCAGACGCCAAAACACAGAAAAAAGTGAATAAATCTCTTGGAAATAGTTTAAAAACTTTGGAAGGACAGCTGAATAATTATGGTGTGGGATATTATCAAGAAGAAAATTATACAGTTGCATTGAAACATTTTGAGATTGAATTAGTAGTTTTTGATCTTTTGAAATCCATGGGGGAAGAAAGCAGACTTGATGATCAGACTCTTTACGATGAGAAAATTTATTTTTCTGGTGTTACCGCTAAACTTGGAAATGATTGCGATTCTGCAATCCCATATTTGGGAAAGTTAATAGAAGCAGGATCCGATGAAGCTGTGATTTATCAGTTCTTATATGAATGTTATGCAGAAATTGGTGATGAAGAAAAATCAACAATGATTCTGCAGGATGGCAGGTCAAAGTTTCCTGATGATGCTAGTTTACTATTCTCAGAAATTAACTATTTCTTGAAAAGAGGTGAATTAGAAAAGATGATTGATAATTTAAAATCAGCATTGGATAAAGAGCCTAACAACGTATCAGTAATAACTACCTTAGGTCAAGTCTATGATCAGTTATCTGTATCAGCTGCTGCTGATGGAAATGAAGCAAAATCTGAAGAATTTTATAATAGTGCTTCTGAATATTATGGAAATGCATTGAATAAGAATCCAGATAATTTTGATTTGAATTATAGTATGGGGGCACTTCATTATAACAGAGCTGCAACATTAACAGATGATTTGAATTCTCTTGCTGATGATTTCACTTCTGCTGGTCAGAAAAAGTATGATGCAATTAAAGACCAAATGGCAGGTTATTTTGATCAAGCATTACCCTATTTCCTAAAAGCAGATGGCATTGATGGAAAAGATAGGAATACGCTAATTGCACTCAAAGAAATTTTTGCAAGAAAAGATGATTTCGAAGGTAGTGAGAAATACAAATTGAGACTTGAAGCTCTCGAAGCGCAATAATTCGCTGAAAAATTAAAATATAAATGAGGCTGATTCTTTAAATAGAGTTGGCCTCTTTTTATTTCAAAGCTATTGTATCTAATAACTCTTTGAATGTTGTAAATGGAAATAGAACATTTGTCAGTTTGTATATCATTATGATAGTTTTTCCATGAAAATCATCACTAAAGAGAGCGGGTATACTTATTGCATCTGCGAATACCTCTACTTTTCTTTTTGGTTGCAATCTGTTATCTTCCATTCTTTAATAAAAATGGAATGTTATACCAGATATCAATCGCGATATTATCTTGTCAGTTGACCAAAAATTGATAAGTTATAATTTAGGAGGAAGTCCTCAGGGTTTGGTTTTTGATCATATAGACTTAATTAATCAAGTTACCATGAATATGGTTACTTTCGTGCCTTTAATTGATAAGCATTCAGATCTTTTACCAAAAGGTGAATTGGTCTAGGTTTTTTCCTGTACGTATTGGCTAATCATCATTAATAAAAATAACTAGTGGCAATAACATTTGAAGAGTTAGGTCTAGAGGAAAATATTCTCAAGGCCTTAGGTAAACTTAATTTTACAAATGCTACTCCTATACAAGAGAAAGCGATTCCATTTTTACTAGAAAAGGAAAACGATCTAATTGCATTAGCTCAGACGGGTACTGGTAAAACAGCGGCATTTAGCCTTCCAATCTTGCAAAGATGTGATCATAAAGACAGCTCAACTCAAGCAATGATTCTTTCTCCAACCAGAGAACTGTGTTTACAGATTTGTAATGATATTAATGCTTTTAGCAAATTTATGCCTGGCCTTTCTGTATTGGCAGTTTATGGCGGATCAAGTATTTCTGATCAGATAAGGGCCTTGAGGTCTGGAGCTCAAATTGTCGTTGGCACACCTGGAAGAACTGTTGATCTTATCAATAGAAGAAAATTGGACTTGAGTAATATCAATTATCTGGTTTTGGATGAGGCAGATGAAATGCTTTCTATGGGCTTTCAAGATAGTCTAAATGCCATTCTTGAGGTTACTTCTGAGAATAGACAAACCGTACTGTTTTCTGCCACAATGCCTAGGGAGATAAAAAGGATATCTAAAAAGTATATGAATGAACCACTGGAAATATCCGTGGTGACCGACAATAAAAGCACAACCAATGTTTCGCATGAGTACTATGTGACTTATGAAAAGAATAGGTACGAAGTACTTAAAAGGCTAGCTGATTTTAACCCTAATATATACAGTATAGTATTTTGTAGAACTAGATTAGAAACTCAAAAAATAGCAGATAAACTCATTCAAGATGGGTATAGTGCAGAAAGCATTCATGGGGACCTTTCTCAAGCACAGAGGGACTTAGTGATGAAAAAATTCCGGAAGAAGAAAGTTCAAATGTTAGTTGCTACTGATGTTGCAGCTAGGGGAATAGATGTTGAAGATTTGACTCATGTCGTAAATTACAATCTTCCGGACAGTCTTGAAGCGTATGTACATAGAAGTGGAAGAACAGGAAGGGCTGATAAAAATGGAATTTGTATTACAATTATTAATGCCAGAGAGAACGGAAGGATAAGGCAAGTTGAGAAAAAAATAGGCAGAAAATTTGATCTTAAAACAGTACCGTCAGGAGAAGAGGTGTGTGCAATAAGAATGATGAAATTGATTGACAGTGTCAGAAATGTAAATGTCAATGAAGAGGAGATTGCTCCTTTTATCAGTCAAATCCATGAGAGTCTTGAAGATTTAGATCGAGAAGAACTTATAAAAAAGTTTGTCTCTATGGAATTCAATAGATTTTTAGATTACTACAAAAATGCTGGTGATCTCAATGCCACGCCAGGAAGAACTAGGGATAGAGATGGTGATAGAAGAGGGAGAAGAGAAAAAGGTGGAAATATGGGTGGAGATTATTCTAGATTTTTTATCAACATTGGTAAGATTCAAAACCTCAGCCCTAAAGACTTAATTATGCTAATAAACAAGACGATGAAAGGTCGAACTTTTGGCATAGGTGAAATTGACCTTCAAAAGAACTTCAGTTTCTTTGAAATTGATAAAGGCATGGATGATGAGGTAATCAGAAGATTCAGGGGTAGCCAATACAAAGGCATGAAAATTAATGTAGAGGTAGCCAATCCAAAAGGCAGTAGACCTAATAAAAAGAGAAAACCTCACCGTAAAGGATTTGGAAAAAAGAGAAGATAAAAAAAGCCACATCAGATATTCTGATGTGGCTTTTTTCTTTTTTTAATATTGTATTAATGGACAATGAACTTATCATAATAAGATTGTTCACTTGAGAACACTTTTATAAAATATACACCTTGTTCTAAATGAGAGAGGTTTATTTGGTTTTCTACTCCATCCTCTACAGCTACAATACTTTCCATGCGTAGAGCACCAGATTGATCATATATATACATTAACCCTCGAGTAGCATCTTCCTTGTTTGAAAAAGTCAAAGTTGCGAACTCAGATACAGGATTCGGAGAAATAGAGAAGGAGAACTTAGAATGATCTTGTTCTGGTATGATTCCTAAAATATTTTCCTCACAATCACTAGAATTTCCCTCTATCCAATCAGTAGAATCATCACCTTCTCCATCATAAAGAAGACTCATACCATTTGAAAATGCTTCGATAAAAGTTCCCATAGTCCAAATCTCTGCATTTACGGCTACAACTGACCTTCCATGTCCTGGGCTTCCCCATTCGAGGTAATCTAATATGCTAGAAGCTTGTGAAAATACATCATCCTTGTATAACCCAATTTCTCCATCATCAGGGCCGTAATTTAGTAAAGAGGCGTCAATGGTTACATATTCACCTGGGGCGATTTGCTTAGAGCCACAAATGATTGATGCTGAATCAATCAACATATAATTCGGGAAGTTACATAAGAAGAATGGTGAAACGTCAATTGTATCATTACCGACATTTTTTAATTCAACATTTCCATTGGAATTAACCTCATTAATTATCGCAACTCCAAATAAATTTTGAGACGGACAGCTATCACCTGAATCATCTCTTGTTACGGTGATTGAATTGGATAAAGCATGACATCCTGTGATATTACTTGTATTGCCACCTATGGTATCACCTTGTAAGTTTCCTTCCGAGCTCAAATGCCAGATCAAACATATCCCTACACCTGCCGCATCAAAATCGACATTTGAAAAGTGAGTAGGTTTGCCTAATATGTTTCCAGTAGTGTCAGTTACTAACCATTGAGACTCAATTCCTACATTGCCTAATAGTTCAATCTCATCACTAGCTATGGTATCTATTAAGCCATCGGCACAGAAACTAAATGGTCCCCCAGTTATCATCCCACCATTTGGTATCGACCTTGTTACGGTGATTGAATTAGAAAAAGCATGACATCCTATGATATCATTTATGTTGCCACCTACAGTATCGCCTTCCAAACTCCCTTCTGAACTCAAATGCCAGATCAAACATATACCTACACCTGCAGCATCAAAATTGATATTTGAAAAATGAGGAGGTTTGCCTAATATGTTACCACTTTTATCTGTTACCAACCATTGAGAATTAGTTTCTACATTGCCAAATATTGTGATCTCATCTGTACCTATTGTATCTCTTATACCATCTACACAAAAGCTAAATGGTCCTCCCGCTAAAGTTCCGCCATTTGGTATTGATCTGGAGACAGTTATTGAATTAGATAAAGCATAACAGCCTCTGATATCGCTTAGATTGCCACCTATAGTATCTCCTTGTAAACTTCCACCAGCACTCAAGTGCCAAATCAAACATATCCCTACACCTGCTGCATCAAAATCGACATTTGAAAAGTGAGGAGGTTTGCCTAATATGTTTCCACTAGTATCA
>Ga0055584_100001119_pt1 | contig 26210 bp, 20 predicted proteins | sample OSDHelmetaG_FD_58716 | JGI IMG/M metagenome (GOLD analysis project Ga0055584, IMG submission 58716) | Pelagic marine sediment microbial communities from the LTER site Helgoland, North Sea, for post-phytoplankton bloom and carbon turnover... | ecosystem: Environmental > Aquatic > Marine >...
GCTTCACCGGAATCGGTCCCCACTGCTCCACAAGTTCCGACACATTCGACTCAGCATTTACCCGTTGGATTTCGACAGGCGAACAATGTCGTTCTTGAGGGCGATATTCGGCGGCTTGGCGACGGCCTTCCCTTGCCCGCTGCTTTTACCTTGCGGAAGTCGAAGAATCGGAGTGAGATTGCAAAACGACGTGGCGGTTCAGTAGAGACAGAGAGAGCAGTGGAACTCGGTTTAGAGTGGCTCGCAGATCATCAAGAGTCTGACGGGCGTTGGAGTTCCCAAAATTCTGGAGGAGGTCGGGAAGACCGCGTGCTTGGTGAGGATCGGGGTGGTGCAGGATCGAATGCGGACAACGGAATCACGGCTCTGGCGACTTTGGCATTTCTTGCCGGTGGTGAGTCGCACCTGGAGGGACGATATCAGACGGAAGTCCTTCGGGGGCTGGAATTTTTGGTGAAGCAGCAAAAGCCAAATGGCGACCTTTCCGGAGACGCGAAGTTGTTTGCCAAAATGTACTGTCACAGTATGTCGCTTTTGGCATTAAGTGAGGCTTTAGCGATGACTGGAGACCAGCGACTTGCCGGTGCGGTGAGAAAAGGCGTTAGTTACTCGATCAACGCTCAGGACCGACGGCAGGGGGGATGGCGATATGCTCCCGGTGATTCTGGAGATATGAGTCAGTTTGGCTGGCAGGTTTTGGCACTTCACAGCGCCCGCATAGGTGGAATTCTCGTGCCCGATAATACCTTTGAATTAATGAAAGGATTTTTGGATTCATGTAGTTCAGGGCAGCATCAGGGATTAGCGTCTTACCGGCCCGGGCAGGGGGCGAGTTCGCCCATGACTGCAGAAGCTCTTCTCTGCCGCTACATTTTAAACAAGTCGGTTGGCCCCGATACGCTTGACGAAGCCCGACGGCAAATGGAGACCAATCTCCCTTCTGAAGAACAAGTAAACCTCTACTATTGGTACTATGGAACCCTGGCCATGTACCAGGCCGGCGGGAGCGGCTGGGAGCGTTGGAATAAAGCCCTCAAGCGATCTCTGTTGGCGCTGCAAAACCGTGATGGAGATGATGCTGGAAGCTGGCCTGCTAACGGCACATGGGGTGGATATGGCGGGCAAGTCTATTCGACGGCAATCGCCACTTTGAGTCTTGAGGTCTATTACCGTTATCTTCCCGTCTACCAACAGGTGGCTGAACTGGAGCAGCAGCCAAACGATCGCCGATAGATTGCACGGTTGCCCGGAGACTGAACTTCTTCCGTCAGTCGATAAAGTCTGTGATCTCTTCGAGACGCTTCTTAGCAATATCTGGTACGACCGCATTTTCAGCTGGATAGCCAACGACCAGGAGCACGAACGGGCGTTCATGGGCAGGTCGGTTTAGGATTTTATTTAAAAACTTCATTGGTGAGGGTGTGTGCGTCAGCGTGGCGAGTCCGGCATCATGCAGGGCTGCGATCAGAAATCCAGTTGCAATTCCAGTTGACTCATTGGCATAGTAATTCTTGACGGTCGAACCATCATTCCGCTGTTCATGCGATTTTGAAAAAATAACGATCAGGTACGGCGCTATTTCCAGAAACGGTTTACTGGAATCCGTTCCTAGCGGCGCAAGTGCATCCAGCCAGGCTTGTGGGGCTTTACCATTGTAAAAAGCTTCTTCCTCCTGCTCCGCTGCTTTTCTGATCGCTGTTTTCACGTCCAAGTTTTCAACCACGGAGAAATGCCACGGTTGTAAATTAGCGCCGTTGGGTGCGGTTCCGGCAGCGAGAATGCAGTTTTCAATGACCTCACGAGGAATCGGTCGATTGGAAAAGTCTCTGACGGTGCGTCGTCGTTTAATTTCCTGATAAAAGCTGCGTGAACGTTCGATGGTTTCGTCGATCGAATAGGATCGCTGGTTCTTCAGGGGGATATGTGGTGGCTCAGTCATGATGTTAACTTTGCATTTAAGGCACTGCGCATTTTCGACTCTAATTGAACCAGTACGTTCAAGTCGACTTTGCTAACTTCTACTTAGCTTAATTGACCCGTTCGGCTCCAGCTTTTTCGTGTCAAGGAGTTTAACATTAACTAAGTTGTTTGACATCTTTTAGTGCGACTTTGGCCTCGGCGTGTCGATCGTTTAATTCAATCGCCTGTTTGAAATGGGAAGCCGCATCGACGTAGTTTTCAAGGCAACGGAAAACGAGGCCGAGTGAATAGTGTACCTCATCAAAACACGCTACTTTACAATCAAGCGCTTTTCGAAAAACCGCTTCTGCATCCTTGAAGTCTCCTTGGCGCAGAAGCAGATTGCCTAGGTAGAGATATCCTAGCGCGTCTTCGGGATCAGTAGAGATTTGTTTGTTATAGTATTGAGCTGCTTGAGCGAATTTACCTTGAATTCGATAGAGGTTGCCAATTTCGCCATAAATGGCGGCAGCAGATGTTTCCTCCGACAATTCGATGACTTTGTTGAAGGCTTGCTCTGCTTCATCAAAACGAAATATCTGAGCAAACGCACGTCCGAGGTCGATCCACCCACGAGGGCTATCCGGGTTTTCGACCAAAAATTGTTGTACCAATGAGATAGTGGTGGCGTGAAGGCCTGCGTCAGAAGCAGACAAAATTGCTTGTATCTCGGGGCTTAGTTTTTTATTTGACATGCGACCAAAGTAGCCTTCCGGCGGGTTAAGTCAACCACGCTCACTGAATCTAGGTTTTCGCGTATTGAGAGAGCGATGATTGGATATCTCGGTTGCTCTCATCCCGATCGATCGAATCTGGACGTGGGAGCGTCTCTGTTTACGTTTAAGAAACGCATTGATTAGATTTGGTTTGATTGCGTCCATGCGATAAAAAAGGGAAGGGAAAATTTCCTAGATTCCATTTGCCGCTGCCTCATGAAAATATGGTTTGTGGCCAGAAATTAGAATTGATAGCAGAATAAAGAGTGTTTTGTCTGTGATTTCTTCAATCCAATCATCTGCCGTCTAAGTCCTGAAAATTGGAATAGAGTCCAAATCGTGAATTCGGTATTCTCTCGCGACTTTCTACGTACGAGTAATGAATGAGGAACCGACGCAGATGACGAATAGGTTTGGCAACGCACCTCGCTTAGAATTTTTGTCCGTTTATTTATTAGCGGTCATGTGTCTGACCGGATGCAATTCGGCTTCATTGCGCAGTCTGGCGGTCTGGAAATCAACCGGGGATGGTGTTGCGACGATTGAAGAGACAATTTCAGATTCAGATTACGTTCCATTGGCAATCTGGCACGAATCCTATGAAACCGCACAGCGCATTGCGGCCGAACAAGGAGCGGCTGTCTTGGTCGGATTTACTGGTAGTGATTGGTGCCGACCTTGCAAGCGGCTAAAACGAAATGTTTTGGACTCTGATGAGTTCATGACTTGGACCGAGGGCAAGGTTATCTTACTGGAGTTGGATTACCCTAAGGTAACTAAGCAATCGGCTGAGATTAAGGAACAGAATGAAGCCTTGAAGCAGCGGTATCAGATTTCACAATACCCAACCATTCTTTTGTTAGATCAGAACGGGGAAGTTTTAGGTCAAATTGCTGCGGAGAAAGATGAAACGCCGGCCGCTTTTATCGAGAAAGCTGAGTCGATACTGGGAATTTAATGTGGCCGGGTAACACTGATTCGGTGGGATGCTGATCGTTGATGTTCGACTGGTTAAATTCGCCTTTCAATGGTTTGTTTAAACATCCCCCGCTGGGGAGCCGTGTGGATCCAAGATAGATTAGCGGCAGTCAAAAGTTGTTTTTTATGGACGGATCGAATGCAGGCTTTCAATTGGATCAAAGCGAGAGTGATCTTTTACCCGACACTATTGTGGAATGTCGTGCTCGGACGTTGGCTGAAGTTGCGTAATTGGAGGGATCCAATTGACGATCATGTTGTCTTGGGAGCGTTTCCGTTTTCGAAGGATGTTTCCGAGCTTGCTTCCGAAGGGGTGCAAGCGGTGGTAAATACCTGCGAGGAATACGCGGGGCCACAGACGGAATACGCCAAGTTCGGCATTGAGCAGATGAGAATGCCTACGATCGATTTTACTCATCCTTCGTTCGCAGACGTCGACAGAGCCGTGAATTTTATTCAAGACAACGTAGATGCCGGGAAAACCGTGTACATTCACTGCAAAGCGGGTCGTGGAAGAAGCGCGACGGTTGCAATTTGCTGGCTAATGAAGTCGAAACAGATCAGTGCGGAAGCGGCCCAAAAGTGGTTGATCGAAAAGCGGCCTCACGTTAACCACCACCTGCCAAGTCGCCCGGTAGTTCAAGAGTTCGAGCGGAAATTTGTGAAACCGACGCATCAGTAAGTTCGTTCACCTCGAGTCAATTTAGGTCAGTAGGGGATCTAAATTTTAATTTCTCGCCAGCGTCCGCTTCCAAATCGGAAACTGACCAAAACGCTCCGAACGATTAGGTCGGCCACCATGGCATACCATGCTCCTGCTACCCCCCAGTCAAGCCCGTGGATTGTCATTCCGATGTAAGGGATTTCAAAAACTCCGAAGGCGAGGAAAACTGCCAAGGGGATTCTGATTATAAAAAAGCCAACGGCCGTAAAAATGAAGGGCCAAAAAGTATCGCCAGCTCCACGGAAACCTCCGGTCAGAACCATCACGATTGCGAGGCTTGGCAAGGCATAGGCGACGATTTTTAGTAAAGAGGCAACGCTGATTGTGGTCGGGTCGGTGGGGTCACCGGTGAAAACGGTTGCAATTTCGATTCCAAAAAAGTACATGCAAATGCCACCAATGCACATGATCGCACCGCCAATATAAAGGCAAAGAAGAACGCTCTTTGTTGCTCGCTCCGGTGATTTTGCACCGAGGAATTGACCTGCCATTGTCGCAGCGGCGACTTGAAAAGCAGCTCCCGGGAGGAACGCGCAGGCTTCGATCTGCACCGCTAACCCATGGGCGGCGGCGGAGGCTTGTCCAAGACTGTTTATTAAGCCTAAGAATAGCAATTGGCTAAACAGCAGGGTGCCGATGTCAAATCCCCCCGGTAAGCCAATTCGAAACATCTTAGAAAGAACATTCCAGTCTGGTTTGAGTGAGTCGAATCGAAGTTGCAATCCGGCACGCCCGACAATCAAAGTTCCCAGAATAATGGAGCCGCCGACTGCGTAACCGGTTGCTGTTCCAATCGCGATTCCCTCCCAACCGAATTGAGGAAACATGCCCCAGCCGGTCACCAATAAAGTACTGACGAGAATGTTGACAATCACGACGACTATTTTCACTAAGAAACCGGTGGTCGTGTCTCCTGCTCCGCGGAGACAAGCGGCTCCAATTTGGGAACACATTATTAGCGGCATTAACGGCGTGACAATGTTGAGATAACGAATTGCAAAGTCTGCAGAATCACCTTTAAGTTGCATCACCGCAATAAATTGTTGACCAAAAAAAGCAATTAGCACCATCAGAGAGAGCGAGACGATACTTGCCACCAAGTATGCCTGGTTCGCTACTTTCTTAGCTGCTTCAAAATCCCCTGCGCCCACCCATCGAGCGATCAGTGCTGTCGCACCAATTGCGACAACCGAGAACATGCTCGGAATCAGCCACATCAGATAGGCCATTAACCCCATTGCAGCTTTGGTTGCATCCCCGTCCTCTACAAAATATCGACTGGCAAGTAGCCAATCGGTCCACGTTACCATTAAAACAAGGGTTTCTTCGGCGAGCGCAGGGATTGCCATGCGCATCATCGGACGCAGATTCGAGGACGAATCCACGATTGAAAATGTTTTACCAGGTTGTCGGGGGTTGTTGTCTATTTGCGTGCATCCAGCAGCCAGAGTGATCGAAATTTGAGTCTCAAAGTTAATTAAGCGAGCAATTAACTGGCCCCGCGGGACGAGAGATTGCAAATAAAGCTCGAAGAAATCTGAGCAGATAGATTAAGTAACCGCACCAATTTGGCAACACCCCGCCGATCGCCGAACCCAGGTCGTCTTGGAGAGTCTCTTTGATGTGCTAGCGGGGTGTCTCGTTCGTTAGTGTGCTATCGCTTAAGTAAAACCGAGTTTGTGGTACATTTGGTGAACTTTGGAAGAGAATCTTCGTAAAACCTGACACTGAGTTGATATGGCGGCAGAAAAAACCACGGGAATTGTACTGCGAGTAATTCCCTTCAGTGAAACCAGCTGCATCGTCACCTTGTTTACGCGCGATTTTGGCAAAATAACGACGATGGCAAAAGGTGCTCGTCGACCCAAAAGTCCATTTGAGGCTGCTCTTGACGTCCTAGCGTTGTGTCGAATAGTGTTCCTCAACAAAAATTCAGACGCAATGGGGTTGTTGACGGAGGCTAAATTAGAGCGGCGATTTCGAAGTGCGACACGTAGTTTAGATCGTTTATACGCGGGTTATTACATTGTTGAGTTGCTTAATTCCCTAACGGATGACGGCGATCCCCATCCTGAATTATTTGAACTGTCGACTCAGTTGATCCAACAAATTGATTCGACTGAGATTTCAGAGGACGAGGTTGGTTTAACATTATTAAAGTACGAATTGAGGATGCTTGGTTTTCTTGGGCATCTTCCGATGCTGACGAAGTGTGTCAGCTGTGGACGTGAAAAGACGACGATTGCGAGGGTAAGTTTCGGCTTGAATGCGGGCGGTATTTTGTGTGGTTCCTGTCGTGGCAGTGAGTCGAACATTGTTAGTTTAAGCCCCGAAGGTTTACAGTTTTTACTGGAAATTGTCGGCGGTCAAATCGGGGAACAATCCCAGAATTCAGATAACTGGAATGGGCAGCGTCAGGAGTTACTAAGTGTCGTTGACAATCAAAAATTGCAAAGAGAGATAGAAGTGCGGGATTCATTTTCGGTGGAAACCGACGAGAGTCCAGATGCGGACAATACAGAATTGATGGATTCAGACGCGACCAGCACGGAAGCAGATCGTTGTTTGAAAGAAGTAAGGCGTTTAATTCACAAATACATCACTCACTTGCTGGGGTTTCAACCGAAGCTCTACAAGTTTTTGGGAAATCTATAAATTTGACGTTTTCACGTCGACAAGGAAGTCGGGCATGAGATTGTGGTTTTTATTATTGAGTTGCGCCTTACTGACATTCTCAGTTTCAGGCTGCACGGTATTTGATTCTGGCGGAATGTCCTCGTTCTTGTCCAAGGATAAAGAATCAGCCTACAAGAAAGAATCAGAGGATCGGTTTAAGCCTGGAGCGGACGAAATCCTTGACCCTTTGGGAGCCAGGGATTCGGATCGGATTGTGCTGGATGATCTGTCGCCAAGTCAGATTTTAACAACGCTCGAAGCGCGAATGGGAGGGGTCGATCATGAGATGTCCCAGAAATATTTCCTTGAGGCGAAAACGCTTTACAACTCTGCCGTCGCGAAAATGGATGCGGATCCCGGTGGAACCTCTTATCAAGAAGATTTTTCCGAGGCCGCGCGGTTGTTCCGATTAGCTGCTTCAACTGGAGTGGATACTGAAATTGAAGAAGACTCGTTTTATTTCGCCGGCGAATCTTATTTCTTTGCTGACCGTTACGTGCAGGCCAATCGGGAATTTGAGAAACTGATTGCGGCGTACGGAGGGACTCGCCATATCGATCAAGCCGAACTTCGTCGTTATTCAATTGCTGTTTATTGGTTAGAACTTGCTGATGCGACGGGGACGGTGTTACCAAATTTCATTGACGCGAAACGCCCCAAGATGAATTTGGCCAATGAAGGACGACGCGTGTTGAACCGAATTAGGATCGACGATCCAACGGGGCAATTTGCCGATGATGCTGCTTTCGCACTCGGGAAGTCATTTTTGAAAAACGGGAATTATCTTGAGGCGGCGGACGCCTTTGAAGATTTGAGAAAAAATTACCCGGGCAGCAAACATCAGTTTGCAGCACATATGCTGGAACTGGAGGCTTGGTTGCAGTCTTATCAGGGAAAAGAGTACGACGATAATCCTTTACTAAAGGCAGATGAGTTACTCAAAAACATCGTAAGGGTCTTCCCCCGAGAAGCCGAAAAAGAACTGGCTTATCTCGAGGAACAAGCTGCGAAAATCCAAAAACAAACCGCTGAACGCGATTTGTCCGATGCAATGTTCTACAAGAAGCGCGGACATAACCGGGCTTATAAGCAATATCTTGAAAAGATTGCGAACCGTTATCGAAATCAAGAAGTGGTCGAGGAGATTAATAAAGAAATTGAACGCGTTGCCGAACTTCCTCCGAATCCTGATCAATCCATGAAATGGCTGGTAGATATTTTCCCTAATCCAGAGGCGGCAAAGCCCTTAATTAACAGTGGTGATAACGAAACAATCTTTAGATAGAACCCCGCTTCAACCATGCGTTGATCCTTTGGGTAGTTCTGTTTGGCTTCACCGGACTGTTGGATAGGGTTGGTCCATTCGGCTGAATTTTTAATTTGAATTAATTTGGAAAGCAAAAACGATTCTTAGGTAGACCAATGAAAGCCTCTCGGGATAACCTCACAGGTGGACGGCAAAAAACGGTTGCTCACCGGCTTTTGTTGGGAGTGGTTTTTGTAGTTATCGGTTTGGCGTTCGTTGTCATACCGATTTGGCTCGCCAACAGCTTTGTGGACTGGTAGGGATAGCCGTCTGCCAAGAGTGAGTGATTAACTGCAGTTTGCAGGTGAGTGAAATTATTAAAGAAAAGCGAATGTCAGGTATGCTAATGAAAGCCCCTCAAAATAACATCTACAGTGATCGGACAGGAATCGCTGCGCGTCGCATGTTGTTGGGCTTGGTTATTGCGGTTACCGTTTTTTCGTTTGCCGGTTGTGCAAGTTACCACCTCGGAAATCAATATCTATATCGAAGCGATATTCGTACCGTCCATGTGATGATCTTCGAATCAGATTCGGCGAGGCGGTATCTTGGTCAGCGACTGACTGAAGCTGTGATTAAGGACCTCGAACTAAATACTCCACTGGTTATTACAGATCCCCAAATTGCCGATAGTTTCGTTCGAGGGCGGATTATTGCTGACAATAAACGCGCTGTCGCCGAAAATTTATATGACGAACCGAGAACGTTGAGAGTTGATTGGCGTGTTGAGGTAGACTGGGTGGATCGGGCTGGAGTCCCGTTGATGCAGTTACAGAGTATCGTCATTTCACGCGATGCTGAGTTCATTCCTGAGGCTGGCCAGTCGATGGCAACGGCACAGCAGCGGATTATTGAACAGGCTGCAAGGGATTTGATCAGTCAGATGCAGACTCCGTGGTAGCGTTGCGTTTTGCTGGCGTCCTTACATTTAAATCCAAGAAAATTGGGTAAGGCTGGCGGATAGCTTGGGTCATCACGCACCGAGAAGATAGTCTGAAGACTCTAATTTTGAACGGTCGATATTTGCCACTAGTCGTCACATTTCGCGTTTTGGCATTTTTGGTGTACGATTAAGACCAGTTCGGGGTTGGCAGCCGAACGAATCAAGCTAACTGCAGAGATTCAAAGGAAACGCATGAGAACATTATTGTTTGTTGTATGGATGTTAATCCCGGTCGGCGCGCTCGCCTACCATTTGGGACCTGGTCAGGGGGATCTCAAGAGTGATCGCGCGGCTCAGTTGCTGGCTCAAGCAGATAGCTGGGTAGCTGAAGAGCAGTGGCCCAAGGCGATTGAAAATTATAAAGAAGCTTTGGATTTACTTCCTGAAGACGATCTTGCGACTCAGCGTAAAACCAGGCTTGAGCTTGCCAAATGCGAAATCCATAACAGTGGTTTACCTCAGGCGAATGAAGATTTAAAAGTGCTTGTTCAGGAATTGATGGATGATCCTGAAAGTGATCCTCAAATCTTGTCGGAATCGCGAATCGCATTGGCGAATTCACAGTTTTACATTACTTGGTTGATGAGACTCGAAGGCCGCCCTCAGGAGGCCTGGGAGCCGGAGATTACATCCTCTCAGCAGATTTATCGATTGCTTGCCGAACAGTCGGAAGACGGTTTGGATTCGGATGTGGTTTTAAAACGCAAGTCAGATCTTGAGTCTTCGGTTAAGTTAGCACGAATGGATATTGGCGAATTGCAGGGGTTGCCTCTGCCAAGCCAATGAGCTGGCTGAAATTCATCTTCCAAACGCGGTCGCGTTGGTCAGCCCGGTAAAAAGAAAAAAGATGCTCGTGGAGCAAGTGCGGGAATTCCCGCAGATGGATCTGGCAGTTAGAGCGATTGCTGACGCTGCAATCTGAAATTTTAAATACCATGCATTGGCTTGCATGGTATTTTTTTTATCGCTTACTCGTTAGTTGAGAACTTTTGGGTGGTTGATCTGCCTGAGTTGCGATGCCCCTAGTGATTTTTGACAATCGAAATCGTTGGGATGTCTGCTAAATCACTGTCTGTGGTTAGTCTTTTGGATCCAATTGAGCTAGAATGTGGACCGGCCCGCTTGTCGGGTGCGCAGAGATCCACCATCGAATTTATCACGCTATTAAGCGAAAATATCCATGCATCAATCAAAATCTTGGCTCGGGATCATGAATTTTGTTTTCACGGCCTTAATCTTGGCGTTGCCGGCAAATTCATTTTTGAATGCTCAGACGAAACCGGCCATTCGATTAGTACCGGCAGTGAAAATTCCGGCAACAATCGGGCGGTCAGTGCAGGGAGTGAGAATTCAAGACCCAGAGTTCCCTCAGGTGTTGCCGCCGGTTGATGAGCGGGGGGCGGTGGCGACTCCAGGTGAGGGGGCGGCAGCAGCTAAATCCAAGAGTGAGAGTACAAGCCGTCTGAAGACGCTCGCGAAGTTAAAATTGAATCGCCTTCCATCGAATATTCTTGAAACCTGGTACAAGGATGGGGAGCGTAGCGGGGAGCAGGATCTGCCGCCCGCGCCACGACTTGCATTTCTGGCAAGCGACGCCCGATTCAAGCGAGCAGTGAAGCAGCTTGAGAATGATTTTACTCTGGGGAATTGGAATGAAGTTGGCGACTTTCTTGCCAAGATTCCTCATGAAAATGCAAAAGTCGTTTATCGTCAAATTTTAACTTCGGCTTCGAATTCCAATGCACTGACCTTTCAGGGAGGGAACGCCGTTCGCTCGCAGGTGGACCCGAGGGCACTCCAACCCCAATACCTAACGTTCGATGATCTGTTTTCGATCGCCGCAATTGCGCCTAAAAAAACTGACGCAAAAAATGAGGTAGGTTTACCCGATGAGTATTTGAATTTTTTCGCTTCGGCTTTTCGCGCCACGATAGCCAGAGGCAACATGTCGGAAGATCTAATTACGCGTCTTGAGATGGAACTGGAGAACAAACCGGTTGTGTTTACCAAACGCCAATGTGCAAAACTTTTGTTTAGTGCAGGTCTGGCTATGGACGTTGGTGAATTTTTACCTGAACTCGCCTTGGCGATGTCGAATAACGATCATGAAGCTCTCAACTTACTCTCTCAGTACCAATTAGCTCTCTATTCCAAAGAGAAGAAGACGGAGCATTTGGAAGGCGCCTGGAATGTGACGCAGGCAATTCTCGCCGCCGAGGATGTCGATGAAACCCAGCGAAATGCAGCGTTGGGGCGTGCGGTCGAATTATCCTCGCAGGTTAAAACTGAGTTGGGTAACAAGTGGCTAAACGACAGTTTCGTGGCCAAGCCTGAAGTTGGAATGGAAGTGCTTGGAGCCATCGGTGTCGATACGTCGAAGTCACTGAAAACAAGTCCGCGGAACCCAGAGACGCGTTTGGATCGACTGAAATTGCAAGACGAAGCAGTCACCGCCTTATTTCAAGCCTCTCCGGAACAGGCCTCTGAGTGGAAGAAATTACTTGAGTTGTTAGCCGTAAATTGGTTGCGAGAAGCAGAGATCTCATATTCTGACGATAAATCGTCGTCGATGGGGCCAACTATGCAGCGTGATCAGTATGGCAATATTTTTTATAGCAACACTGGATCGTCAATTTCCCGTTCAAGGAATTTACGATTGTCTGCGATTGGCACGGGAGATTTATTAGAAATACGTCCGTCTGAAGACTGGTTGGCTTTGGTTGGCCCAACCTTGCGCCCTAAATTCGATTCCGTTCTGGCCCAGCTTTATCTCAAAGTTGCTGAAGAAGATTTAGCACTGCCTTACATTGAAAAACTGGGGAAAGATCACCCGGAAAAAGCTGAGTCATTAGTCAACGAATACATTTCGGTTTGGACGCGTAATCACAATCCTAATAGTGATCGCCGACGCACTAACAGTTACATGTTTATGTATGGTTTTGAAAGTCGCGCCGAATCGATTCCATTGACGCGGTCAAAACAAAATCGGAATCTTGAGGAATTAGCGGGCTTAGTGGTTCGCTTGAATAAGTTGATTGAGAATAAATTGGACGAAAAGTTGGTGGTGATGGCATTTGTTTCCTGTCACAGCACTGCCGAGGTTTACGAGTTGGACGAAATCGAAAAGGTGTTTGGGCCTGTCGGAGAAATTGACTCAGAAACAATCGCTGTGCTCGCATCGTCCATGCGTCGAAATCTTGCCGGCATGTGGCGTGACGCAAAAGTTCAAAAGGATAAGAAAACGAAACGTAAGAAGAAAGAAATCGAAAAGGAAGTTGTCGACGGCTATCTGTTAGCTCAGAGACTTGTTGAGAATGCGATTGCCCGCGATCAAGACTCCTGGCAACTGATTAGAACACAGGCAGAGTTGTTGCACGACGAAAATAATTATCGCGCTGGAATTAAAAATAGTTCCGAGTTTTCACCGCGAAGAAAAGAAGCAATGGCATTGTTCCAGGCATCCGCTGAACGGTATGCACGCCAAGTTGAACAGATGGAGCCAAGTGAGTATGTCAAGTATTCGCCATTCACTTCGTGGTTTTATGCGAGTCTTGGAGCGTGTGATTTAGGTCTTATTGAGAATAAGAATCGGACCGATCCGAAGCAGGCGTCCTTGATTCGCGAGGGGATATTATCTTTGCCGAAGGCAGTTTCCGAATTCCATATGGCTCAGTTTGCAAATTCGCTGTTTAATCGAATGAGCAGTGTCAAGCCGCAACTCAAGCATAAATATCTTGATCTGGGACTCTCCATTGTTGGGGATCATAAGCAGGCGAGTGAGGCCATCAAGGTCCATGAGTACTACAAAGACCTTGTTAGCGAAATTCGACTCGAAACGCGAGTTGATGGAGATGCAAGGGTTGGTTTTGACCAACCGTTCGGGGTCTACGTTGACCTCGTGCACACCAAAGAAATTGAACGCGAGTCCGGTGGATTCGGGAGATATTTGCAAAACCAAAATAGCAGCGTCGCGTTCTCTTATAACTACGGTCGACCGACGAATGACTACCGGGATAAATTTGAGGAATCGGTTCGAGAGACTTTTTCTGAACAATTCGAAGTTATGTCAGTGACGTTTCAGAAACCGGATGTTCAGTCCATCCCAAGTAATAAACCGGGCTGGCGTGTTACCCCTTATGCTTACATTTTGTTGAAGTCGAGAGGGCCGCAGGTCGACAAGGTCCCGCCCGCTCATTTAGATTTAGATTTTTTAGATACCTCGGGCTATGCCATATTGCCAGTTGAGTCCGCCGTCCTGCCGGTGGAATCTGCTTCCGCTTTGCCGCGGCCCATTGGGAAATTATCTGTCACACAGATTTTAGATGAGAGGCAAGCCGGGGAAGGAAAGTTAGTATTGGAAATTAAGGCAAGTGGTCAAGGACTGGTTCCCGAACTCGATTCGATCGTTTCTATCGCCCCTGATGATTTTGAAATTTCCGAAATACAAGATAATGGAGTCTCGGTTTCTCAGTTCGATCCAACAACGCGGAAGCCAACCATTAATTCTGACCGGTCCTGGTTGGTTTCACTGGAGGCAAAACCCGGGCTGGCTGAAAAACCAGCGACGTTCTCGTTTCCACAGGCAAACGTTGAAATCGAAGATCTGATTTTTCAACGTTACAATGATGCTGATCTTGCTGTCGCGGAGGCCACGATCAAATTGAATGCGGACTACGGAAAACGTAGTTCCGCCAAAACCATCTGGGCTGTAATTGGGATTCTTTCGTTCGGTGTTGCTATTTTAGTTGGTGTTATCGGTTACCGGCGGAGAACTCCCGAAGCGCAGGAAAATCGAGAAATCGTGCTGACTGAAAACATATCGCCGTTTGCTGCGATTTCTATGTTGCAGGATATTTACGACTCGGACGGAGTGAGTGACGAACGCAAAAGTGAGTTGGCGACAACAATCACCAAGCTAGAAGCGCATTACTTCGGTTTTAAACCGTCTGAGTCCAAGCCAAACGTTGTGGAAGAGTTGCAGAAATGGACACGTTCTTAGAGGTGGTCCATTTGCCTTTTAAACTCGCGATCGCATTCCAACTTGAATCCAATCAATTCAAATCTTGTTGCAACACAACTGGGGAAGGCTATTCCCCAGGCGTACTTGGTCTCGAATTTTGAGGATGAAATTCAAATTCTTGACGCGGTTTGCGGACGGAAGTGGCGGTGGTTTTAACAAATAGGTGGGCCAATGCCGCTCTTTCTTAGACTCGAGGCTGTGAAGATGGGTAATCTGGGTGTCTTTTTGAGCGTTGGATTTGGCGATTTCCAATGAATCAGAGGTTCAACGGTTGCACTTTTTTTACAAAACGGTATTCTCACGAATAATTGAAGCGGCTTGTCAAGACCCGTTTGGAGAAAATTTTTGAGAGTTACGGCTTGGAGCCAGAGTTATAGGAATCTCGTTTATCAAAGGAATCGATAATGTTAGTGCTTAGTCGCAAGGTTGGCGAGCGCATTTGGATTGGGGAGGACATTTCCATAACTGTCGTCCGGATTACGGGCGGAGGCGTTCGTCTTGGGATTGAAGCCCCTAGTGAAATGCCGGTAGTTAGAGAAGAACTCAAGTTGAAGCTTGAGCAAGATCAGTCGGATGTTGAAGTTGATATCGTCGACAATTCATCGCCACAAAAATCGGTCTGAGACCTGCTTTGTCTGGGTGTCCAAACTGAAAACAATATCCAATCTGATGGCCTCATTCCATCAATCGGTTACTAGCTAGCCCGTGATTTATTCACCACTTACACCGGCTACTTTATCTCCAGCCTTGGCTCGTTAGATTTACTCGCCGTTTTGGACACTCCGGTTGAGATCGCTTTGCCTGAGCGAACGTCAATCCTGCCAAGGTCCACCTCATTCAGTATACCGTATTGGGCGACGACCGCTTCGATCGCTCGGATCTTCTCAATCGCGTTTGCCTCCGAATCTGCTTCTTTGCCTGGAGCGTTACCCCACACTATGCGTGTTCCAGAGCCAGAATAAAGCTCGAAAGGTTTGGGGTTTTGTGCTGAGCTGTTTGATTCAATCTGATTGGTTGTGATCCTTTGAATCCCAAGTTCACTAAGCGGGCGTTTGAAAGCAGAACTGATTGCGGCGGCATCGTGAATTCGTGCATCAGGCCATTGTTCCCAGGTCGCTTCGAACTGCGATGGGAACAGGACCGCTATCCATGGAAGGCTTAAGTTATCACCAATGGATTCAGGCATTAGGACCCCATTGCGGTCGACCGGTAACAAAACCGTTTTGCCCATTTGATTGGAAGGCCACTTGTTTTTCATCGTTACCGCGCTAAGTTCGACCAAGGCGATTGGCTGGCGGTAGATTACGTCGATATTGAGACCTGATTTTGACTTCTCAATGCTGTTAATTTGCTCAACGAAACCTACTTGCTTCATGATACCCGCGGTTCGTGGAACGAGTTCGGTATCAAGAATTGATGCTTGTTCTCCGTTAGACTGGTCCAAGACCATTTCTTTGAGATCAAGCTCGGACCAATGTGGTTGCGGCGTCAAAGCGATTTTTTCTTGGGTCAGGCTGAATTCTTCCAGGTTGACAATCGTTTCCTGATGTCGTTCCCAGAGGAAAATGGCACTCCCAATCAAAATCGAGGTAGCAAAGATGAAGAGGGTCGTGGGGTGTACGAGCGTGCCTCGAATCGAAATTCCCGCTAAAAGTCTATCGAGAATGTCTTTGTTGTGTTTTGGCATAACGCTCTCCCGAAAATGAAGTTCCATCTAAAGAGAGATGGCTCTTCTGTCAAAATCGAGTTTTCAGCGTTAAAACTTTGGAAGGATCGCAAAAAGTCATAGAACCGGCGATGTCAGCAAATTCCCTACCAAATTTGAATCGCAGGTTCCAAAGTCTGCTCAAGTCGCTCGGAAACTTGCGTCTGAACGATCTTAAGGAGGTTGAGGACATCTTCACTTGTCGCCCCAGATTCGGCAACGAAGAAATTAGGGTCTGAGTCCAGCAGTTCCACTTTGCCAGCCCGGGTACCTTTCAGGCCAGCCCGTTCAATCAAATCGCCGGCCTGTTCCCCACCCAAATCCTTGAACATATAGGCTGCTTGCAATTCGGAACTCGGTTGCTGGGAACGCCGCACGATCCAGAGCTTTTGCATCGCTTTGGTTAGATTTTCCGGAGGCTCTTTTTCAAGGACGAATTCCGCCTTCAAGATAACTAATTCGCTAAGGCTACTTTGCCGGTAGGAAAAGGAGAGGGATTCTTTTTCGCGTGTGATACGCTCTCCCGCACGTGTCAGGACTTCTGCGGATTCCACCCACGTCCCAATGTCTACTCCGTGAGCGTCTGTATTGTTGTGAAGAGCGCCGCCAATGGTCCCCGGAAGACCCACCAGTTGCTCGGGTCCGGATAAGCCTTCACGAACGGCGGTTGCGACAAAGTGGGAGAGTCGAGTCCCGCCGCCAACCGTGATCCGATTCTCATTGACTGCAATTGTGCAAAAATCCGGCGCTGCTAAATGGATTACGAGCCCCTTAACGCCGGTATCGTTAATCAGAAGATTGGTACCACTACCGATTAGACGAATAGGTAGATTGGCTTCGGAGAACTGCTTGACAAGTCCAGTGAGTTCTTCGTTGTTGGTTGGTTCCGCAAAATATTCAGCGACTCCACCGATTTTAAGCCGTGTAAAGGGAGCCAGTGGTTCGTTCTCGCGAACAATGTGTTCGTATCCAGATAGCAATGACACGGAGGATCCTAAAGCGAAAAATGTAAAAGGAAAAAGGTTCTAATCAGTTTGAAGCCCTGGCACGCGATAGACTTGGGGCCACAAACCAACCAATGCTTATTTTATCGTCTTTCTTAGATTCTAGAAAGACGCTGTTTCGATTTCAGTGAGGCAATCTTTACCAATATCTTTCGAGTACGATCTGACCGGGGGACTTGCTTCGGTGGCGTTTCATTTCGCGTTTTCCTAAGACTTCTTCCATGGTGTCCAACATCGCTGGGTTACCGCACAGCATTACCGTTGAGTTGTCTGAGCGACACTGGAAACCGCTAGCCGACTCAATTTCTCCGTTTTCAAATAAACCGGGGATTCGCCCTTTGAGGGTGCCGTTTGCTTCTTCCCGGGTCAGTGATTGAATCATTTTGAATTTTCCCGGATGCTGTGATTCCAGGGCTGAAAGTTCCTCTGTGTAGGCTAAATCGGAAAATTGCCGCACCCCGTGAACAACGCAAATTTTATCATAGTTTTCCCAAGGCTCGTTCGTGCGGAGCATTGCAATATAGGGCGCAAGTCCGGTGCCTGTTGCGACCAGCCACAGAACTTCCGAAGGGGGGCTTTTTTTGAGGGTGAAACTGCCGGCTGCTTTCTGACCAACGAGGATTGCATCCCCGTTTTTTAGTTTCCAAAGGTGGGGCGTTAACTCTCCATCATCGACGAGGACAATAAAGAACTCGAGTTCTTGACCGTGGGGAGAGGCCACAGAGTAGGGACGGTTGATAATTTTGGAATCGTCTTCTTCGTGCCCTTGTGGAAAAAGACCAAGATGGAGGAATTGTCCCGAGAGGAATGGTTGCACTTCATCGGTCGCGATCCGCAACGTAAATAAACCTTCGGTCCAGATCTTTTTGTCGACGACCGTTGCTGTGCACCATTTCGGCATATCCAACTCAAATTGGTTTGGGAAAGGTAACGGGCTTGCCCTACATGGCTTCCGCACGGGTAATCATCGGTGATTTTCAAAGGCGAATCAAGAAGAGAAGGCTTACTGGATTTCATCAACCTATACTCAAAGCGCTGTGGTTACCGGGCGAAATGCAGTTACGAATCAATGAATGAAGGAAAACCGGTCGAAAAAACGACCTTGCTCAAGGCGTTGTCACGAAATCCCGTGTTTTTAAGAAATTGCGGTGAGGAAACCGGTTGGGGAATTTAGCGAATTTGCCTATAAACTTGGATTACGACATTCACTATCTTTGCTTCGCTGGAAGCTCAAGATTACAAACTTGATTCAGGATTCTAGACGGATGACTACTTTTAATCCAAACGATATTCCAAGTCGATTTGATTTTGCTGAGGCGCAAAACCGTATTTTCAAAATGTGGGAATCGGGCGGCTATTTTGAAGGTGATCCAGAATCCAAGAAACCGCCGTACACGGTTGTGATTCCTCCTCCCAACGTCACTGGAGCATTACACCTTGGGCATGCTTTGAATAACACGCTTCAGGATACGTTGATTCGGATGAAGCGGATGCAAGGATTCAATACACTTTGGATGCCGGGTACCGATCACGCTGGAATTGCCACGCAGGCAGTCGTGGAGCGTCGGTTAAAGGAGGATGAAGGAAAAACACGGCACGATTTGGGGCGGGAAGCGCTGGTCGCGCGTATTTGGAAGTGGAAAGAGCAGTATGAAGCCCGCATCCTTGGACAGTTGAAGCAGATTGGTTCAAGCTGCGACTGGAAACGAACCCGTTTCACGCTGGACGAAGTTTGTGCACGGGCAGTTCGCCATACGTTTTTTGATCTATTTCAAAAGTCTTTAATCTATCGAGGAAAGCGATTAGTCAATTGGGACACCTACCTACAAACCACGGTGAGTGACGATGAAGTTTTCTCGAAAACCGTAAAGGGTCAATTTTGGCATTTTAAATATCCAGTGATCGACCCCAAACCTGGCGAACCAGAATACGTAATTGTCGCCACCACGCGTCCTGAGACCATGCTAGGTGATACTGCCGTCGCTGTTCACCCAGAGCCGGACCGGGCGCTCGACCGTGTCGCTTCAGAATTGAGAGAGAAACTTAAAAAGAGTTCTGACTCAGAGAAGGCGAACGTTGAGGCGCAACTCGAAGCATTGGCCGCCCGGCGAGAGCTTATGTTGTCTAAGCTTGAACAGTTGCGTGATATGGCGGCCGATGGTCGAAAACTATTGTTGCCGCTGATGGATCGAGAGATTCCTCTCGTGGGTGATGTTTGGGCGAAACCGGAACTGGGGGCGGGTTGCGTCAAGATCACACCCGCTCATGATCCCAATGATTACGAAGTAGCGAAGCGGTGTGATCTTCCCATGATCAACATTATGAACCGAGACGGCACGCTCAATGTCGAAACGGGAGTCTATTCCGGACTCACAATGAAACAGGCTCGAAAGAAAGTAGTGGAAGATTTAGACGCGCTTCAACTTCTGGATACGGTTGAGGATCGTGAGATTGAGCTGCCTCAGTCTGATCGAAGTAAAACACCGATTGAGCCGTACTTAGCCGATCAGTGGTTTGTCGCGATGAGTGAGCTTTCCCAGTCGGCAATCGATGCGGTGATTGAGGAAAAAGTTTCCATTACTCCTAAACGCTATGAACGTGGTTATCTTGATTGGCTTGGGGAGAAACGTGATTGGCCGGTCTCCCGTCAGTTATGGTGGGGACATCAAATACCAGTTTGGACCAAAGCGTGTACGGCCGAAGCGGAGGTTCAGCCATTGATCGATGCAATTCACGCACTTCCCGGTTTTGATGAGATGGTCGCGGCGGTCCAGTTGGAGCCTTGTGAAGAAACGGATTCGGATAAACGAGCGAAACTCGAGCTGCCGTTTGCCTCAGTTCACGTTTGCGTTCAATCCGGTTGTGAGGAGTTTGAAAACGCTCTGGAGGAAATTGGATTAACACGGGAAGAAGACGTTCTGGATACTTGGTTCAGTTCTGCACTTTGGCCGCATTCAACGCTCGGCTGGCCGGAGCAGACGCCCGAATTGGCTTGTTTTTATCCGACCAGTACTTTAATCACCAGTCGGGACATCATTTCTCTTTGGGTAGCGCGTATGGTGTTGATGGGATTGAATAACTGCGGTGAAGTGCCGTTTGATAAAGTCTATATTCACCCAAAAATTCAAGATGGATTCGGTGAAACAATGTCCAAGTCCAAAGGAAATGGCATTGATCCTCTGGATGTTATTGCAAAATTTGGCGCCGACGCTTTGCGATTCGGGATGGCACATCTTTGTACAGAGACGCAAGACGTCCGGTTGCCGGTACAATTTGAATGTCCTCATTGCCAGCATTCATTTGATCAAACGAAAAAGAACCGAATACTTCCCAGAGTTGCCTGTCCTAGTTGCAAAAAGGAATTCTCCACGCAATGGGCAGAGTCTGAAGAGGACAAAGCCCTTGAAAAAGGTGCTGTTATCAGTGAGCGTTTTGAGACGGCGCGAAACTTTGTAAATAAACTTTGGAATGCCTCTCGATTTGCAATGTTAAATTTAGAGGGGTACGAGGCATCCCCGATTTCAGAGGAGGATCTGACGGTAGAAGACCGCTGGATGTTGAGTCGATTGACGACCGTTTCAGGCAACGTCACGGCTTGGCTTGAAGAATTTAAATACGCGGACGCCACACGCGAGCTTTATGAATTTGCTTGGCATCAGTTCTGTAGTTTCTATGTCGAGATGTTAAAAGACCGGTTCGCAGATGAATCAAAGCGGCCGCATGCTCAAAGAATGTTAGCCTATTCGCTGGATTGCCTTTTGAGACTGTTGCATCCTGTCATGCCGTTTATCACCGAGGAAATTTGGCAGAACTTAGCTCAAATATGCCCTCAACGAGGCTGGTCTGAAGCTGCAACGGCTAATCGCTGTATTATCGATTCGGCTTGGCCAGATTTAAAACCGGCTTGGAGAGATGAGGCAATTGAAAATCAGTTCTCGCTCTATCAGGCAGCTTTAAGTGATTTGAGAGAGATTCGAAACTCGCAAAATATCGGGAATAAAAAGAAGGTCAAGTTTTCGATTAAATGTGCAGCCGATATTGGTAAACAGCTGCAGCCACTTGGGATTTATTTCAGTCGAATGGCAAATGCTGAGTTAGTCGCACTGGGGCCAACGGCGGTGGCACCAGAAACAAGTGCGACCCGAACCACGGCTGAGATGGAGATTTACGTTGATCTTGATGGGTTGATTGACATTGGAGCCGAGGTAAAACGGCTTGAAAAGGAAAAAGGAAATCTTGAAAAGAGTATCTCGAGCAAGCAGCGACAACTGTCCAATGAAAAATTCGTGGCAGCCAAACCTGATTTAGCGAATGAAATACGGACTAGCCTTTCGCAAGCGGAAAGCCAGCTTGCAACCATTGCCGATTCCTTGCAAAAAATGAATGCCAAGCTCTGAATGAGGTCTTGTGGCGGCTTCAAACTAAATTAGAGCGTGTTCCGCGTTCTTAATGGTTTTTTGAATTGTGCTCAAATTCCACTCGCCAGGCATCGTTGGCTCGAAAGGGGAGGGTGTCAAAAGATCTGACTTGGCGGTGTTCACTTATGGAAGATTTTGCGGACTACCGGCGACTGTAACCAAGTCCGAGGGTGCAAGCGATCTGTAGAAAAAAATCGCTGGTCGCCACAACATTGGCACCGAAAGGGACCAATGAAGGTAATCAGTCCGAATGTGAGTCCCAGTAAATATGAATAGAACCAGCGGTTTTTGTGAGCAAGGAAGTGGCTTTCAGAGCGATTGCAATTAAAACAGTGAAGTCGCTTGCGTGGACGTGATTCCGAGTGCTTTGGAGTTGGGCTGGATGTCGTATTCATGAATCTCTTGTGAATCGGTAACGATAACACACATTCGAAGGCGGAAAAATTGGGTGTTATCAGAAAGCAAAAACGAATGGGAATTGCCTGGTTCAACGTTAATAGCAATTCCCAAAAAAGCAAGAGTCGAACAAAGCCGAACTCTTGCATTTGGGTCTCGTCGTTTGGACGATGCTCTGAATGGTAATTTCGCTCACCCTTCTTGGGAGCGAGTAGAAATTGCCAAGCCTCGACTATAAAAGATTTCGCAGCACAGTTTGCAGGATTCCACCATTTCGATAGTAATCCATCTCAACGGGGGTATCGATTCTAACGATCGCATCGAATTCTACTTTGCATCCATCGTCTTTGGTCGCTACGACCTGAATGGTTGAACGGGGTTCAAGCGTATCGCTTAGCGAGGGAATATCGAAAGTTTCTTTTCCGTTAAGCCCGAGTGCTTTCCAGTTGTTTCCATCTGCGAATTCAAGCGGAAGAATTCCCATGCCGACGAGGTTACTGCGATGAATTCGCTCGTACGACGCAGCAATCACAGCATGGACGCCGAGCATCATAGTACCTTTCGCTGCCCAATCGCGGCTACTGCCAGTTCCGTACTCGGTTCCCGCGAGAACGACCAAAGGAGTTCCGCTTTCTTGATATTTAATAGAGGCGTCGTAGATAGACATTTCCTCACCGGTTGGCACATAAGTGGTTACTCCGCCTTCGGTTCCTGGTGCGAGGTGGTTGCGAATTCTAATATTCGCGAACGTTCCCCGTACCATTACGCGGTCGTTACCGCGTCTCGATCCAAAGCTGTTGAAGTCACGTTGTTCAACCTGATTATCCTGAAGATAGCGTCCAGCGGGACCGTCTTTGGCAATGGCACCAGCGGGTGATATGTGATCGGTCGTCACGGAATCACCGAGCAGAGCTAAACATCGGGCACCCATAATAGGAGCGATGTTGGTAACTTCCGGAGTCATTTGAGCGAGAAACGGCGGTTCTTGAATGTAGGTGCTTTTCGGCGACCATTCGTAAAGGTCTCCTTCGCCGGTTTCGATTCGATTCCACATTTCGTTTGAATCAAAGGCGTTGGAGTATTGTTTTTGGAACATTTCCGCCGTTACATTGGCCTCCATCACACTGGCGACTTCATCCTGAGAAGGCCAGACATCCTTGAGGTATACGTCCCCATCGACTCCCGAGCCGAGTGGTTCGTTAACAAGATCGATGTCTGTCGTACCGGCAAGTGCATAGGCAACGACGAGTGGTGGGCTGGCAAGATAGTTTGCCTTGGTCATGGGGTTGACCCGCCCCTCAAAGTTTCGGTTACCACTGAGGACACTTGAGGCAACGAGTTCGCCGGTAGTGATGGCACTTGAGACCGGTGCGGGCAGTGGCCCACTATTTCCGATGCAGGATGTGCAACCGTAGCCAACGGTATGGAATCCAAGCGACTCCAGAGATTCAGTGAGCCCGGCTTGGTCAAGGTAGTCGGTAACAACCCGGGAACCAGGTGCCAGGCTTGTCTTAACATGCTGTGGAACTTTCATTCCCAGTGCAGCGGCTTTTTTCGCCAAGAGGCCAGCGGCAATCATGACAGACGGATTGCTTGTGTTTGTGCAACTGGTAATGGCTGCGATGACCACGGCGCCGTGGGAAATCTCACTCGATTGGTCACCGTTTTCTACCGTTGCGCTTCGATCCAGAGCGGATTCATCTAATCCAAATCCGGAATGCCCCACAGGAGCCTGAAGCGAATCATTAAATGACTGTTTCATCGCGGAGAGTGTAATTCTATCCTGTGGACGTTTGGGTCCGGCTAACGAGGGTTCAACCGAAGCCATATCCAATTTCAGAGTTCTTGTGAAATTCGGCTGAGGCGATTCGTCTGTTCTAAATAATCCTTGCTCTTTGGTGTAACGTTCAACAAGTTCCACCTCCGATTCGCTCCGTCCGGTTCGTCGCATGTAATCAAGCGTTACATGATCCATTGGGAAAAAGCCCATCGTGGCACCGTATTCAGGTGCCATGTTGGCAAGTGTGGCGCGATCCGCCAGTGACATCGTCGCGACGCCCTCTCCGAAAAATTCAACGAACTTCCCGACGACTCCAGCCGCTCTTAATTGTTCGGTAGCGGTCAATACAAGATCGGTCGCGGTGGTGCCGGCTGGAATTTTTCCAACTAATTCAAAACCGATTACCTCGGGCAGCAACATGTAGATCGGCTGACCGAGCATGGCGGCCTCAGCTTCGATTCCCCCGACCCCCCACCCGAGGACACCCAATCCGTTGATCATGGTAGTGTGGCTGTCTGTGCCGACGAGAGTGTCTGGGACTGCCACCAGTCCAGCCTCATCCTCGCGAGTGAATACACCCTTAGCTAAAAATTCAAGATTGACCTGATGAACAATTCCAACATTCGGTGGGACAACGCGGAAATTATCAAATGCTTTCTGACCCCAACGCAGAAATTCATAGCGTTCACGGTTTCGCTTAAATTCTAGCTCCACATTTAAGTCCAGTGCGGCGTTACTGCCGAACTGGTCGACTTGGACGCTGTGGTCGATGACCAAGTCAACTGGGATGAGAGGATTAATCTTCTTTGGATCCCCTCCTAGGCGGGCCATGGCGGATCTCATGGCGGCGAGATCGACCACCGCGGGGACGCCTGTGAAATCCTGAAGGACGACACGAGCCGGTTTGTAGGGGATTTCGACTTTAGCAGGCGATTCCGCATTCCAAGTGGCTAGGCTGTGAACGTCCTGTTCATGGACGGTGACGCCGTCACAATTACGCAACACCGACTCGAGAAGAACACGGATAGAGTAGGGTAGTCGGTCGATTTGACCGATGCCTTGATCCTGAAGAGTTGATAATCGAAAAATTCCGACGTCCTGGCCGCCAGTTTTGAAAGTGTCTCGGGCACCGAACGCGTTAAATTTTGAACTCATTATTTGGCCTGTTAGATGAATTTTTACCGTGCTTTATTGTGGAGATTCCGTAATTTACTGTCAACCGCCGAGACGAAGAGATGGCAGGGAAAGATCAGCGCAGAATCGTGAGATTTAAGGAATCTCATCTTTGGATGGAATGTTCTTGAACGGCAAACGTTTCGCCGGCAACCAAAACAATGCAAATCCCGCCAGTAATATCTGCTTCAGTCGACCTACCGTTAGAGGGGGATTAGTTCAAATCGTGTTCAATCCAATAATGCGCAAAATTAATGGCAGGCGTAAAAACGGTCTCGGTTTTACGCTGAAGAATGGCAACTAAACGGCCAGAGGGGTCAATTGCTTTCACCATTTCGCACGGGCGGGCGGCGTCGAATGACCAAGTGTGGCCGTTGGCAAATCGTTGGATTTGTTCATGGGGGATCTCGATCGAATCAAGTTGCCCTAATGGCTCGGCAGCATTCACTAAAAGGTTCTGCAAATTGGATTTTGTAAGATCGTCTAAATTTAAAGAGTTAGCTAATTCAAATTCACCAATGGAAACACGTTTGAGCGAAGTCATTATTGCACCGGATCCTAACTTTTCCCCAATGTCACGCCCAAGCGACCGGACGTAGGTTCCGCTTCCACAGTGAATGCGAAGTTGAAATTTTGGATAACTAAATTCAACTAATTGAAGCTCATGGATCAGAATCTTTCGAGGAGCGAGTTGAACATCCTTGCCCTGCCTCGCAAGGGTGTACGCCCGCTTCCCTTGCACTTTCAGGGCGGAAAACGCCGGTGGTCTTTGCAGGATTTCGCCAGTAAAAGAAGGAAGAACCGCCGCTAGGTCTTCCGCTGAAATTTCCGGAGCAAACGGAACGACTTGTTTTTCTCCGTATCGATCTTCCGTATCGGAGACAACTCCCAATTCGAAATCAGCTAGATAGACTTTAGGTTGATCTTGAATGAAACGAGTCAGTCGTGTCGCTGGCCCAATGCACAGCACGAGAACACCGGTCGCTAATGGGTCGAGAGTTCCGGCATGCCCAATGCGAGTTGGTTTAATCAACTTTTGAATCGTGTTAACAGCGCCGCGGGATGTGACGTGGGGCGGTTTGTTGATGTTGAGGAAACCAAACACTTAAATACTGATTTATCAAAAGACAGGTGGAGGAAAAAGAAGTTGAATTAAAGGATTTAAATCTGTTGCTAATTCGAATTTTTTAATTTTGAAATTTCCGCTTTGATATCGGAGATTTGCTGTTCAATTTTTTCGACCTCGTCAGCCTCGTCTGTTTGCTGGCGAGCGGCAACTAGAATCTTTTGGGTCTTCTCAAGTCGCTGACGAAGGATTTCCAGTTTCTTCTTTGTTTTTTTATCCATCAGATAAAACCGTCGCTTCTAGGAATGTTAGAGGAAAAGCAAACGCTTGCGTCTGCGAAAAAAAA
>Ga0055584_100001120_pt1 | contig 26210 bp, 2 predicted proteins | sample OSDHelmetaG_FD_58716 | JGI IMG/M metagenome (GOLD analysis project Ga0055584, IMG submission 58716) | Pelagic marine sediment microbial communities from the LTER site Helgoland, North Sea, for post-phytoplankton bloom and carbon turnover... | ecosystem: Environmental > Aquatic > Marine >...
TCAATTTATAATCGATAACGAAATCATTGATATCTTGGATATCGACGCCGTTCAAGTTTCATGAATTTAATAAGATATGCCCTTCATTCATCGTTCAAAGAGCTAAGTGGAATCATAGAATCAATTCCATTCGGATGATTGCGAATAATAAGGGCACCAGATCCTGGAGGAACAATCAGGGTTCCAATAGGTAATGATCCCGCTAGAATCGACTTCCATCCGCCGGCATGAACAACAACTTCTGGGGAATCGAGGTAAGAAAACCCACCGGATCTTAAGGAAATCGAAACAATTCCACCGTTCTCTACAATACCAGTTGCCAAGGCACCAACCCCGCCTCCGCCTAAAATGGAAAGTGTAACATTGCGATCGTACCCTTCTCCGCGAAAACCTGTGCTCCAAGTTGCGTTTCCATCATTGAGAAATTCGCAGTCCAAGGTGGAGCCGATCAATTCAAAAGTATTGGAGGTAATATTAGTAACTTCACGGGTTCCATTGATGGCAGAATAAACTATGAAACCGTTACCAGTTGTTACTGGATTCCCCTCAGAATCTATCCTTTGATTGTTTTCATTGATTCTGTATCCTTTAACATCGGATATAGTTACGGGAAACCCTTTTTTTAATCCATGTCCATTTGAAGTAATTATAGCATTTTGAGACTCTTCTGAAATTTGGACATTAGTAATAGTACCTGAATCAAATGAAAAGTCACTAGTTGTTAGTCGCCCTCCAATACCTGATCCTTTCCTCGCGGAAATTTTTGCTTTCTGAGTGATTCCGAGGTTGGAACCATCATGCCAATATGTCGACCAATTAGAACCGCTCAGGATTTTAATATTATCTGCAAAATCAGGATTTCTATGAGTGTACCAAAGATGACCAAATTCAGTCGAGTTTTGATCGGTCATAACCGTGGGGCCTATAAGATCGGAAAGCATTACATTAATTGGGTACGGATTGCTCGCGAGAATCTGTTTACCCCTTCGAGGCAAGCGCCAAAAGCTTGAATCCAATAGAACATTTCCGCCAAGTTGCAGACTAAGCGTTTCCTCGACTCGTCTTGCAATAATTAAGGACTCGTCTGGGTAAATAGTTCTGTCTGAATGATCACTTGATGGATCGTTTACCGACTTCCATGAATTACCATCGTGAAAGAGAGCGATAAAGGAAGAATTTTCTGCCTGTTGGTCCAAGGGCATGGCTAAGTGAATCCAATCGGCGATAGATGAGTTTTCGTCACTTGCTAATTGTGTTTGTTCATATCCGAGGAGCGAACCAACTGTCCAAGCACGAAAAACCTCAACTTCTGTTCCCTCCGAAAAAATATCGCTGAATGGTAAATGAGATAAATTTTCTAATTTAAGAGTTGTATCATTATTTTCTAAAATCTTGAAGCACAGACCTTGGAATAGGGAGTTGTTGCCCGTCACCCGAACAAAGTGAGGTCCTCCATCGATAGATATAGTTGGTGCCTGGGAATAGCCCGTACCTGAGTATGTAGTAATAACGGAAGTAACCTTACCTGATTCTACTACGGTTTCGGCGAACGCCCCTTCCGTTTCACTAGAATTATCTGATCCAACAATGGGTTGAGAGATAAAAACTTTGGGAGAATTTAAGTATCCGTCTCCTTGGTTTACTAGGTTGGTTGAGATTATCGAACCGTTGTTATCTATAACCGCACGGGCTCTTGCCTGTTCGCTTACAAGCATTCCGGGTGTAAAAGGACCGACTTTAAGAAAGGGGTTTGAGAGATCGGTAGATTTGTCAAAGGTAATATTATTCTCACTTATTGAAGCAACAAGCCCTTTAAAAATCGCATCACCCTTGAAACCGGGAGAAATAATACGATAGTGGGGGGCACCAGCAGATGCAGCTGGTAAATCTATACTTAAAATGCCAACTGGTTCGCTGTAGTTCTTGCAAGATCCGGTAAAGGGAAACACTAGTGTTTTAAACAGGACACAAAGTAAACAAGCCTTCGAATAAACGAGGGACGATAAAAGGGAACCTGGAGAAATTAACTTAATTTTTTTCGACTTTCTGCCCCGATTTCTTCCAGCCTGAAATTCCAGCGGCAAGATGTTTAACATTAGAGTAACCAAGTTTTGCAGCGGCCTTTGCTCCTTTTAGATAGGCTTTGCATCCGGGGCCTCCACAATAGGCAACTATCAAAGTTTTCTTATTTTCAGGAAGAAAATTAACAAGATTATCTGCATTTCCAGAAAAACTAATTGCTCCTGGGATATGCCCTTTCTTGAAGGAAGCTGGACCGTTTACATCGATAATGGCAATGTGCTTTGAGTCTATGGCTTTTTTGAGCGCTTCAACGCTGATATTAGGAAATTCAGCTTGAGCAAAATTACTCAAAGTTAAAGAGATTAACAGTGCTAATATGTTTTTTATCATGATGATTATAATTTTATTTATTGAGAAGAAATACTTCAATTCTGGACTATTCTAAGTCGTAAAAACTTCGAATTCTTTCCTGTTTGTTGAGCAGAGGGATTGGAGACAAAAGTAACTCGTTGACGGTCTCCAGGCAGGGGAACACTGTTTTCCAAGGAAATATCAAGAGCGGGCTTCCACGATCTTAAATCAGTAGATTCCTCGACTAAGTATTGAATGGATTCTTGCAATGCCTGATCTTCCGAAAGCCGAACATAGGAGATGCGTGTCTTGCCATCTTCGAAACTAGGCATGGTTGGGGCGTTTGTTCGATCAAATCCAAGTGAGTCCATACCAAGAGCTCGTTCATAAAGATTGCTGAAACCATCGCCATCTGAATCAGCGTCATTATGGTCGAATTCAAAAATCGCCTGTTGCTCAGTCCAACTAGGTATTTCAGAAAGTCTACGATTGACGAATTTTTCCCTTAGGCCTTGGTATCTTGGGTCTTTCTTTCTTTGATCCAGCCAAGCGCTCTTTGATGGATTGATTATCTCAAGAGTACGTGTTCGGGTGATTGCTTCGGCAAATTCCCCATCCGCAGGTATGCTAAAAGTTAGGGTGACGCTGCCCGTTTTCCTTGCAACAATCCTGTTTCCATTAACAACCCTGACGATATCTGGATTCGAGCTGGTAATTTCCAAATCCCTGAAATTATCTGCATAGGCACCTGGTAAAGTAATGAGGCGAGGGGAAGCAGTTATTTTCTCAAGTGGACCTTGTGTCAAATTATCGCTAAATAAAATTCTTGGTCGGGTTTTGGAAGATATTTCAATTTGAATAACCTTGGTAGGAGCTGGATTGACGAATGCGTTTCCAACTTGATTTGAGTGAATTGTAATTGTGCCTGAATTACCGTTAAGGGTAACCACTCCGTAAGAATCAATGCTTGCTGGACCAGAAATCAATTCAAATGTAACTGGTAACCGATAAACAGTGTGGTTCAAACCGCTAGATTCTGCCGATGCAAGAATTTGGAAAGGAGGATCTTGCTTAACTTTATTTGAAATAGATTGAACACTAATATTTTGATCATCCTTTTGGAAATCAGGCTCGGAATAGTCTCGAATCTCCAATTCAACCATCTGCGAGGCAGCCGCAGAATACAAATTGTTACCATTTTGATAAGCGGTTATGGTGACCTTGCCCGCTCGGTGAATAGAAACGTAACCCTCATTGACACTTGCGATCGAAGGATTGCTAGAAGAGAAAACTACGGGCAACCCGGAGGAGGATATTGCTACAAGAGGGAAATCCTTATCATCAACAGATTTGATTGATAAGAGCGGTAGTCCACCTGCTGGGTTATCAAAAGTCTCGAACCAGGTAATGGATTGGGATCCACCAAATGATGGAGGTAAATCGGAATAGGGGTGCAAATCTGGTAGTTTGTCCTGTAAACCCCATTTGTAAGCCAAATATCCCTCCAGGGATTCTCGGTCTTCACTGCCGATGTCCTTTCTGAATACGAGTAACTCGGCAAGATTTCCAGAAAAATCTTGCCCTACAGCATTAAAGGGTGAAGGCCTTTGTTCATTATTGGTGGACCCAATCAGCTCTCCATTTACCCAGAAATTCTCACCGTTGTTTTCAAAAGAAATCGAACAGATTGACCAGAAAGAAGCTGGGAAAGTAGATGTAATCATGAGTTGAATGTCTTCGTAACCAACCGACAAGTAGCCGTTTCCATCAACAGTTAATAAGTTCCCTCCTAACATCTTGCATTCACCAGGTTGGTCTTGTTTTGCGATGAAACATAAAAAATCTGGCTCCTCGATAGGTTGCTCTATGGCAAGAACCTGATTGTAAGAACGATCGAATACCAAGACCGGTTTTTCGTTAAGCCCGTGTACATCCCATATAGGCATACGTGCCTGTTCTGATTGATTTGGGCTATTATTATTTCCTGAACGATCAGACCAAAGGCTTACCTTGTTATTTGCTAAAAAGTCTTCTTCGCTATCAGCAGAACCATCCGCGTTTACATCTAATGCATCAAGCCATAGTGCAAGACCGGATATTGATTCGGCCGAAAAATTTGCGGTGTGTATAGAAACTACTTGAGACACTGGATTTGCAGGCTTGTAGCTGGAGTTGCCTGTCTGTGTGGCTGTGATGGTAAGGGTGCCGGCTTTTTTAATGGTCAATATATTATTTTCCAGGCTAGCCAATGAATAATCGGATAGGGCAAACGAAATAGGCAAACCGGAACTTGAAGTGGCTTCCAGCACAATAGGGAAATCCCCAACTGAAAAGTCGTTTAATTTTTTGAAGTCAATCAATTGATTAGTGGGATTAACCATCATATAATTGAATGCGGGAGATGCCTTAGCGTATTGATTGTTTCCACTTTGATAAGCGGTGATGAGGGTTGTGCCGGCACCACTAGCCACAACATGATTAAAGTCTCCACCTCCAGTGCCGTAAATGGTTGTGATTGTTTTCTGAGTGAGGGCTTGCCCGTAAAGCCTTAGGTCATCAAATAAACCAAGGAAAGAACTATTTGCAGCTCCTGCGGTAAGGTTACTGAACCTGAGTTTGTAGGGCAGAGACCCTTCCGCCTCCAGTTCAGCCTCCGCAAATTTAATTTCACCATTGGCAAAAAGAGAATACTCCTTCCTGATGTGATCATATCTAAGGACCAGGTGAGTCCAGTTTCCGTCTGATAAAACGACATCCCCACTGTTAAAAGTGTGGGTAGGCGTTGAATTACCATCGAGGTAAAGATTTAAGCCAATACTTCCATTTCCATCCCTTTTAAACAATCGGAAGTGGTTCATCCCAAGTACGCCATTTTTTGCGAGCAATGTCATTTCACCTTTTCCGGTGGTTTCAGGTTTTGGTTTTACCCAAAAGGAGAAACAAAAACTATCATTCAGTCTCAATGGGCCAAAATCAATATGTCCAGATGTTTCTTTAACTTCAACAGCATTACCAAACCATCCTTCAGTCCATGCTTTATCTGGGCCAGTAGTATGAAGATTTTTTAATTTCCCTGAGTTTCTGCCCATTTCGTCCCTTGCTTCTTCGTACAAGGTTTCGTTAAATTTCCAGTGAGAAATTAAAGATTCTTCTTTGGTCACTGCTATCCTCGCAATGGATTCATCCTCCGACTCATAGTAAAGCATAAGGTTTGTTGAATTATTGCTTTCGTTATCTATGGAATAACCCTTAAGCATGACAGGGTTTGTAGATGAAATTGTACCGCTGAGATCTTGTTCGAATATCAATTTCTGCACTTGTTTGTCTCCAACACTCAAGGTTCCTTGCAGGTAGGTAAAGAAATATTTTTCCGATATTCCCCCGCTTGCTGAAATGGTAAACTCTCCTGGCAAAGATGGTGATGCTAAGGATCCATCGGGAAGGGGTGGAGCTATCTGTGTAATAAAGGACGAATTAAAATCAGATTCGTCTGTATTATTTGCGAAACCAATCAAGTCATATGTGAGCAACGGGTTCGCTTCATAGGTTTTTCTGAACTGGTCATGTGGACGAACTCTCAATTCCCTCTTAAATACCTGAATATCCAAAATAATGTCTGCTGCTGGTCCATAACTTCCATCTTGAGCTCCAGGTTGTGAAAGACGCAGTTGTGCTGAGCCAGTTTTTAAAACCGACATACCTGCAGGTATTTTCGAGGAATTGAGTTCTATGATATCATCCCCCCTGTGAACTGAAACTTCAACGGGCAATCCGGATGTTGACTGAAAATTTAAGTTAACAATAGGATCTCCATATCGAATGATTCCAAGATCATGAACTTCAATGTTCTGCTTTCCTGGATAAACAACGAGAGTCATGTTGTCTTCATCCATACCTGAAGAGTTTTTTGCCACGATGGTGATGTTGAAATCTCCGACTTCGACAGGTGTGCCGAAGATCAAACCATCTGTTGGATCAATGGAGAGCCCTTCGGGGAGTCCTGTGGCATTGAACTCGGTTGGTCCACGCAAGGTTTCGGGCAGAAAGAAATAATCCTCCCCGTAATATGTGATTAGCTGGGATTCCAAAAGAAGGTATACTTCTTCTCTTTCACGAGGGGTAAGTGCATGTTCGTACAACCTGAGATCGTCTATTGATCCAATAAATGAACCGTTTCCAATTTCGAGTTGTCCTCCCATGTATAGATCCCTTGTTCCGCTGAGTATTCCCTTTGCATTTATGGGGTCAACGGCTTCTCTGTTGTTGAGGAATAGCTTTAATTTCACTCCATCCCATACGAGCATGGCATGAGTCCAAGTGCCTGATGGAAACAGGACAGGTTCTGTGCTCCGCCATCTCGAACTCGTAAATATCTTTGCTTGTAAGTGGCCATCAGAAATAAATACTTTGAAACGCCCGGAATCGATGATGTCTCCACTCGCTTCGTTTGTTTTGAACCAAAAAGCAAGGGTGAACTCCTTCGTCAGTTCAAAGTCCTGTTTGCTGTAAGGAAGTTCAATGGTCATACCTTCTCCGAAATTTAGTGCTTTTCCATCTTTGCCAGGGACGGAGTGTTCAAACAATTCAAATTCTGTCGCGTTAACATCCATGACTGACGCATTGTTATCTCTCCCCGAATGATCACTTAGGTAAATCCCGCTCAAATCGTTAAACTTCCAATGCAGTGCTGCTGTTTTGGGAAGCAGGATTTCGGGAACATTATAAAAGACAGGTGGGTATTCTAGATATGGGTGGGTGCCGAAATCCCCTTCACCTTCTCCATACAAATCGGCTATTTCACTATTGGATAAGGTTCTTTCATAAACGCGAAAATCATCGAGTGCGTTGGCAAACCTTCCTCCACCTTGTGGCAAGTTTCCAATTGTTTGTATCCCCAGTTTATCAATGGTGTCTTCACTTTCTGAAATCTTTGTTCCGTTGATGAAAATACTAATTTTTTCAAATTCAGCGACTATAGCCAAATGATTCCACCCAATTTGCAAGTTTGAGTAATAGAAGTAGGGTTCTGGGTCATTTCGTTGAGTGATTAGAAGAGCTTCGTCCGAATCCGAAAACTTAATTCTTGGCAATTCATTGGAGTGAAAAAAGTTATATCCATTCAGGGAACCATCAATTTCATCTAAATAAATGGGTGTTCTCAGCCAAGCGGAAATAGTCCAGTAGGAACTTAACAAGTTGAACTCGTTATATCCCAAATCAATTTTTGCCACGGTAGGATCAATCTCATCAAAGCCAATCCCGGAAGAGAACTTTCCAGGTTCAGAAAGATCTGCGTCGATTACTATTCCATGCCTTAAGTCCCGCGTGTAGTCTTCGGTTACTGAACCATCCGTTTCGTTAAATGGGTAATAAAGAACCAATCCACTGCGAATAGCGAAGCCTGCCTCGGCCAAGTCGTCTCTTATGTCCCATTTGTGAGCAAGGTAACCCTCTACCATTTCTCTCTCCTCACCTTCAAGCATTCGATCAAAAACCATAAGCTCGGCTATCTTTCCAGAGAGTGCCCCAAATCCAGTTCTTGGATTGATGCCCAATGTCACTTGCTTGAGCGGGTCGTTTTCTCCGTTCATGGAGTTTAATCTACTTCCTAGCTTGGCATCCAATGTCCACGCACTCAATCCATTGTCAGCACCAACAATGACGCCGTCACCCTCGGCCACGGCAAATACACTGATAGGACCAGAGTACTCGCTTATATTGCCAACTTCTAGTGAGTGATTGGCTTGAAAAATAACTGAGCCCTTATTTCCGATGCCTTGCCTACGGTAAGTAGGCATTTGAGAGACCAATGCTTGCCTTGCATTCATCGAAGACCTGGATTTATCGACCCAAAGAGAAACCTTGGAAGAGTCAGAAATTTGATCTCGCTCCCCATCGCCATTGATATCGCTAGCATCGAGCCATAGAACCAAGCCTTCGAAACTGTGTTTAGTTAGAGCCGTATCTTCGGTCTTGAAGGAGTAGGTTTTCTCTGCCCATGCTTTCCCTCCGATATTTTCCGCATGTGCCCGGAAATAATAGGTGGTGTTTTCGACAAGGTTATCGAAGATCAAAAGTTCTATCACTCCAAGGTCTGCCAATGTAGATGCTTCGGAAACAAAGTCCCACTTGGAGTCATCGTTGGGGTCGGTTTCAGTGGAGTCTGCAGAGACTGCCTCATCCCCCCAGTAGATCTTCGTTAATACAGGATCTCCGCCGACACTAAGTGTTTGAGTGGTTGTTCTTTCCCCGCCATATGGAGATGCATGTAGATACGGGTGGGCTGGAGGAAGAACTTCATCTAGTAGGTTCCATTTGTGGGCTAGGTATCCTTCTGTTTGACTTCTGGACAATTCGTTCATTTCACCCGAAAAAATAAAAATCTCAGCAATCTCACAAGCTGAGCCTTGGCTCACACCATTTCCTCCACCTAGTTGGAGAACGCCTGGAGAGAAATTTACATTGTCCGATCCCCTCGAACGATCAGTTAGTAAAATACCATCCATCCACAAAGTGGCCTGCGGGTCACCACCTTGTTTTTCTATCCTGCCTACAAGGAGGTGCCACTCCTCATCTTTTGCTTTGCCAATGTTGGCAATTTGTCCTTCTGCTCCCCACAAACCGATACCTGAGCTTTCAAAACCGAAATAAAAATCCCGGTTTCTAGATGAGATCACCCGGTTGTTGGGTAATCCGGAATATCTAGCCAGAGCGATAATGGTGTACCCAGTTTGGGTAAGCGTCTCAAAATCATGACCTGTCCACAGCAAATCGTTGCCATCAAAGCTTACCACAGGCTTTCCTTTCAGTCCAAAAGTCAACAGGCGCGGGTCTCCGTCCTTAAAGATAAAGTGCCGATCTTTGCCGGACTCGTCATTCCAGGATGTTATAGTCTGTCCATTGGAAAGAGGGATGTTCATAGCGGAGTACCATGCCTGCAATCCAGGGAAAGTATCTTTGTTAAAATCTTCGCTTATGGTGATTGTTTCGGTTATCTGCTCTCCGCCATTGGAAAGGACTTCTGCCCGAAGAACGACTGAGTCGGGGCGGGCATCAATCGCGGTGAGTGTCTTGATCACAGGTGGTTCAATGGCCCGGTATTCAAGAAAGCCGTTGTTGGTGAAATCGCCGCTGTATATATAGTCAATCTCCTCGCTGCTTAGTCCCCGATCATAGACTCTTACCTCGTCGATCTTGCCCTTGAAACTTCCATAATCCTGATGCGGGAAAGTACCTTCTTTTCGGCCGATAAAGGCGGTATCATTGTTTCTTGGTACAGTTCCAGTGGATTGGATGGTTTTGGGGTTGGTTGCAAGTTCGCCATCTAAATAAAGTTTGAGAGACCGCGGGCTCTCTCCATAACTGGCTGCCCAATGATGCCAAGTGGGGTCAACAGATGTGGTGGTTTTTCCCGGAGACCGTTCGCGGTAAGGGTGGCTGCTTTCAAGTTGATCATTCAATTTCCATTTGTGCGCGAGATAACCTTCAATCTTTTCAATATTTTCAGCTGATAGAGTTGAGCTAAATATAATTAGTTCGCCAAGCTCTCCTTTCCAGTTTCTGCCAGCAATATTTCGATCATTAGTAAAATTAGAGGCGATCAAATCGTTTTCTGATTTTAACGAAATTATACTTAGGTTTTGTGGAAGAGCCGTGTTATGAGGATCGGCAATCAAATAACCATTTTCATGAATGATGGAGTCGTGAGCATTTTTTGCATGCCCGATACTAAAGTAGTTGTTACCATTTGCATGAAAGTTGTAGTTGCCTAAGTCTCCGAGAAGAAACCGATTCGAGTCAGTACCAGTTTTTTTAACTACCCAGAAAACAGTGCGAATGTCTTTTATCTGCCTCCATGAATGATACTCACCATTGGATCCAGAGTAACTCATGAGCGATAGGCCCCTATTAATATCTTCCGTTATCGTTGGATCACCGAACTTGTCTGCTGGGTTATTATTTCCGCTTCGGTCAACCCATTTTGACTCTGCTGTTTCCAGGTTGCTGGCATCTAGCCAGAGGCTCATATTCCATGAAGGGTCATCGAGAGGAGAGAATGCAGTAGAAAGATCTTCGCTTAATTTTGAACTGCTGACTTGAACGAATTTGTTGTTCTCCCTTACCTCAGCAAAAAGCTTTCCTTGGTCATGGTAAATGAAGAACCCGTTTTCCTGGTCACCCGCGTCAAATATGACCTGCTTGTTAAAACCAGCAGCTTGTGCATTGCTTAGGTCGTCATTAGAGATTTTTCGCATTTCTTCGGCTTGCAGTGCGGTACTGTAAATCCTTAGATCATCAAGCTTTCCAACGAAGAAGTCCCGATCTACAGGGTGATTTCCGCCTACCAACCATTGAGGGAACTCATTTAGGTCAATAGCTTGACCGTTGGGGATTATTTCGCTGCCTGCTTTTTGCCCATCGACAAAAAGATCAATGACTGATTCTTCTTGGTTAACCACTAACCCAAGATGAGACCACTCGCCAAGATTGGCACTTGAGTTTCCGTCGACCAGTACCGAATCTTCGGATAGGAAATGATGGTAGAATGGACTACCATCCCCATAAATTCCAAATTGGATTGGACCGCGCCTGAAAAGGCTTTGCCTGGAGCTTGTTAGAAATACATCTGCTTGATCAGCTAAGGATGGGTCAATAATTGCCAAAGAGGTGGGGCCTGCACTGCTGGACGGGGCGGCAAATTTTACTTCCATGGATGCTTCGCTCCCATAATGACCATGATACAAAGCAAAGTTATACAGACCGGCATTAAGAAAGATTGTTTCGGATTCTAGGTTAGTGTCTGAGGAGAAAATTGAACTCTTTAAAATCCTTTCAGTGGGTTCGAATGTTTCATTCTGATTGAGATCAAACCAGAGTGCTGCTTCGTCTTTTATTTCACCAATCTGCCAACTGTAAGAACCGTTTTCTTTGGCTCTAAAAATCCCTCGAAAGAGGTGCACGGCACCATTTTCATTACTATTTGAAGAATTAAAACCAATGTTGTTAAAGGATATGGAGTTCTTGAGACTAAGCCGCTTGGTTGTGACCACTTCTTCCAATGCTGTTTTTTCCTTGTATGGATGATCACTGGAAAAATTTTCTGACAGGTTCCATTTATGTGCGAGATATCCTTCGATTAAATGGGCATCTGCATCTGTCAATATTTGTTCAAAGGCAATTATTTCTGCAATATCAAGGTTGCATTGAAGACCGGTCAACCTACCTATTTGATACGAGTTGTGATCATCAATATATTTATCGTTTACCTGAAGCCTCAACACCATGTACTCGGTGATAGGAGTTAAGTTGAAATTGCCCGTTAGGGCACCACCAAACTTCCATACTGCCGCTGGATATTGATTGCCGTGAAAATAGGTTTGATTGTGCTGGGTAATGTAGTTGGATCCTCTTTGATCATTTCCCGAAACCGGGTTATGGCCAAGCACTCCACCATAACCGGACCAAACATTATTACCTGGCGGGGATCTAAATACATAAAAATGGTCCTTGGCAAAAAATGAGCCATCAATGCTCATATATTTCCCACCTCTTATCTCCACCGCATTTCCATTGTTTGGACCAATGCCAACTTTCAACTGCGGCGCACTACTAGTTGCAAATGCATGAAATTTATTGAGCGACTTATCTTTCCAATCTGTAAGAGTAAGGTTCTGATTTTCCTTTGTATCATTTGCGTTTATATCGTTTGCATCAAACCAAACGGCTAGATTACTGATTTCAAGGGGAGAGAAACTTGCCTCAGAACCATCAATTTCTGTATAACTTGTAGGGCTTCTCTCCAATAAACTCTCGATATTTTCGAAGTAATATTGATTTGGCGAAAATTCAAATTTGTGTGCCTGAATACTAGACTCTTTATATTTATCCTGATCGGATGTTTCTGAATAGACCCACATGGACAAGCTGAAGGACTCTTCTGGTATTTCCGATAATTCTTTGCCTGTTTCGATCGAAAGCACATGTTCGGAGTTTTCAAAATTTATCGAGTTTCCATACTTTCCAGTAGACCAGACACCGACGGGAGATACCATGCTCTGGAGTCTATTAGACCCTGTGTCAGTTGCGAAAATACCTTCCGTCTCATCGAATAAGTAGTAGGCAGCCAAATCTTCATGTGCAGTTACTTTTTTTCCGGTGTAGATATTTGAACTCATACTAATCCATGCACTGAAGGTTCGCCCAGAAAAGGGTTTTTTAAGAAACTCTCCATTTTTGGGATCAAGATTGAGTGCAGTGCTTGTTCCGTCAAATAACAAGGCATTTCCAGAAATACCACTTGTCCAAAGTTCACCCAATGCAGTTTGATTATGCTCAAGTTCTGCGTACTGGTTTGGGTCAGAAGCATTACCCACAACAGTGCCATTGATTTCATCCATCTTCCAGTAGGCTAAAAGATCATTGCCGACCTCTGGTTCTCCGCTCGACCAGTCGGTGCCATCATTACTCTGGGCAAAGGCTCGGAAGAAGTAAGTTTCTCCAGCAGTCAATCCTGGGATGGTCACATTGAAATCCCCCTGCTCCACAGGATTTCCCAAATTAATCGAATAATTACTTTCCCACGCATCTATGTCATAACCACGGTCCTGCAAGCCGTAATATATTAAAATGGAGGGATTATCCTCATCCACTGATTTTAGAGTGCCCTTGATTTGAACTTCATGTTCAGAGACTGGAAGGTACTCTAAGAGTTCAACAATGGGAGGGCGGGTTTGGGAAGAAGTGGTAAAACGCACACTGCCATCCATGAATAAAATGGAAACTTCATTGGAGGATAAGCCTCGGTTGTAGAGCATCACTTCATCCAAAGTGCCCTCGAAAGGATCGTTTTTTGTCTGTGTGCCTAAACTGAAAACGCGATCAGCAAGGGTATCAATAATTACTGAGTCAGGGCTTATTTCACCACTAGATGAAGGTGTTGCAAATTCTCCATCGATATAAAATACCACCTCACTTAGTAGGCTTGAACCGTTGGGTAAAACTACCGTTAAATGATGCCAGGATGAATCGTTGATCGGTTGGTCTGCAACGAGAATTTCGCCTGCTCCGGTATCAAGGCATAATTTCCCGTCCTGAAGTAGAAGGGTCCAGGACTTCCCACTATCCTGACCTCCCCAGTCCACCAGGGTGGCATTATCATCTGCCGTGTGTATCCAAAGCGAAACAGTTCTTGGTTCGTTACCGATGATACCGTAAAAGCTTTCAACCTTTATAGTCTCATTCTCGTTGTTGCTAAAGTAAACCCCTTTGTTTTTTCTGGCAAATACCCGGGAACCAGCATTGAAGCCTTCCATTTCTGCATCCCGATTGCCGATCTGGTCTAATATTTGATCGTTTACAACCTTGTCCATATTCCACCAATGAATTAGCCCGTCCCTCGTTGGTTGGCTCCAAACAAGAGAAGATACAGAATTTGAAGCGGCCCATCGATAAAAGTAAGTTTGGTTTCTTTCAAGGTCGATAATTTGAGTAGTAAGTAGTCCCTCGGGGAACAATGCTTCCAGGGTTCGATTATTTTCCCAATGATCTGATTTATCTCCCCCGTTTGTCTCGCCCCAAAAAAGAGTCAGTTCCAAGGGTTCTCCACCATCGGAAAAAACTTGTGCCTTCGCTTTGGCACTCGAAGATGAAATGTTGTCTGGAGGAATTGTGCCGAGGACAGGCAGTGATTTTTGCACGATGATCTGAATAATCTCCTGGTTTACTCCTGCCTGATTCTCTGTGGTGATTTGAATGTCGAAGATTCCTGATTGTAAAGGAATGCCATTTATTTCTCCGGATGATTCATCAAAATGAAGCCCCTGGGGCAATCCGGTAACAGTTGTGCTTTCCGCTGGGCCATCTATCTGAATTGAAAATTGTTTTTGGACGGTTTGCTCATAGCGATCTGAGCCGTTTGAGATTTGCAGGATTTCATCTGTTGAAAGGGCAGAGCGGTAAACCCGGAATTCATCAATTCCACCCCTGAAGTAAGAGTTTGGACTGGCATACATTCTACCAATTTCAAGAGGTTGGTCGTTTGATGTGTCTATTTCAGTGCGGGAGGTTCTAGTCACTTCTTTTCCCTCCAGGTAAACGATGATTTGGCCATTTTCGTATGAATGGGCCAGGTGGACCCATCTTCCGACAAGGTTACTTGAATGAGAAATATCAAAACTCCAGGAATTATGTTCGCTGGAGAAAGATTGATAATTATTTTGGTGAAAACTTCGCATTCCCCAAAATTCATCTTTTGCCTTGTCAGTTCCCACTCCTCCATATCCATAAGCTCCACTCAGGGCATTTTTTTGGCCAGTTTCGACCCATATCCAAAAGGAGAAAGTACGGGGCTTGTCGGATTCGATGCCTGCTTCACTGGCCAAGAGGTCGGTTTGTATATATCCGGATTCACCATCGAAAAACAGACCTTTGCCATTAATGCCATCTATTAGAGAAACTCCACCAATCGCATTAGCCAACCAATTTAATCTGTATTCCTTAAGTACGGTTCTGTCCAGTTCATCCAATGGCCAGTAGGCAACAAGATTTTCTGGCTGTACATTGGTTTCAATAGTTGAAACGATGTCCTTGGGTTGGCGATAGACCAGCTGGATTTCTTGATCCACGAAAATTCCTGCGGGCTTAATTTCGAGAATTTCACCCTGGCCAATCTCTACGATCCCTTTGTTTAGGGTACCTGCAGTGGCAAATAAAACCATTCCGTCCGCAGCAGATTCATCTCCTCCAAGGCAACGAATCATTCCTTTGTTGAAAATATTTTTTCCGGAAAGATGAATACTACCTCCAGAGCCACTTCCTCCCCTGTAAATTGAACTTTGATCTGAACGACCCTTGCCTCCAGACGCAGACAAAAGGGCTCCTGTAGAAATAATGATATCTCCATCAGCATCCAGGGAAAAGGCACCACCTCCAGAACCGGAACCTTGAAAGAGGCTACCACTTGATCCGCTGCTTCCAGGAAGAAGCAATCCTTCAGGGTTAGAGAAACCAGCACTTTTACCCGAGCCGTCAATCGCTTTATTTGCATGGGGGCCATTTCCATCAGCAGATTGTGCATTGACCCCATTCCATGGGTTTAATCTTCCGACTCCGCCAAAGCCATTCAACAAAGATGCATCTTCACCATCCAGAATCATATCTGTGGAAATTTTAATATCACCACCTGCTACAGTTTTTATGATAAGTGGCTTGTTTCCCAATAATTCTACAGATACTTCAGGTCCAAGATCAACATGCCCAAATTCAAAGGTGCAAGTTTCCCAGTTCCATGTCTCCCCAGATTCTGTGAGGGTACTTTGCTCGCTAAATATGCCGGTTCCATAAGCCCCTTCACTTGTGTAAAAGCACCCCGTTTTTGTATTGAAAGTTATTTTTCCACTTTCAAGAATGAGGTTGCCCGCATCATAACTCCCAGAAATGGATAAAGTTCCCTGTTGAAGTGATGATTCTCCCGATATATCAATCTCACCAACGATAGCCCGCTGTTCAGAGATAATGGAGATACGACCTCCACCTGATCCTCGGTTCTGATCCTTCCCGAATTTACGAATTCCACTTCCCGATTTGGCTTCAATTTTACCCTCATTAATAACTTCCTGAGCCTCCAAGCGAATCGCACCGCCAGAACCAGCTGCTGAGAATTGGCGTCCATTCCCACCATTAGCTGATAGGAGTGTGTTGGGGTGAATCTTTAGCTTGCCAGCAGATTTTAGCCAAATGGCACCACCTCCAGCCCCTGAGCCGCTCGAGCTGCCAGAGCCTCCTGAGCTCCCACCAAGAAGATCAGAGATAAGAAAGTCCCCATATGCCTGAGCAGTTCCAGAGCCATCTCCCCCATATGCGGCACCATGCCCTGATGTAGAAATTTCTGCAGAAGCACCTGGTCCATTACCAACCCTCGGTCCTGCTCTTGACCCGGAATAGCCACCGAGCCTGCCAAGGCCTCCGGTTTGGTTTTCAGCATTGGTATGACCGCCATCGGCGATCAGGTTGGTATCAAGGGTGAAGTCGCCCGAAGCTGCCTCCAACAATAAACTGTTTTTTCCTGAAGTCTCAATAATCAAACTTCCACCCAAATGAATTTCTTCAAATACAAATCGGCAGATCGAGTAAGACCACACCATGCCATCTGAATGGCGGTAATTTTGCTCTTCAATTATTCCAAAGTAAACACTGCCATCGCTGTGGGTGATCGTACCATCGGTGGTATCGATTCTCAAAGTGCCATTAAAATGCTGCAGGTTTTCACTTTTAATCGGGCGATTAAAATTAACGGTTCCAGGTCCTCCTGGGGAAGCCCCGCCGCCTCCTATTGCCAAAATGTTATTCTCTCCTTTATTTTCTAAAAGTGACCTGCCCTTGAGGTAAATCCTGCCACCGGCTCCTCCATTTGCCCCCCCCGAGGCATCCAGTCTTCCGTTTTCAGACACAAGGAGGATGTCTGCCGATAAGCGAATGGAACCACCAGAACCACCTGCGCTACCAGTAATGCCGGCTCCACCGATTGTCTCGATGATGCTTTCGATTTTTAAAGTGCCATTGGTTTCGATACCAATTGCACCTCCACCGCTCCCTCCGGCGTGATCTACAATATAGCCACCGCCACCACTTCCTCCAATAAGGTTGGAAATGCGACTATCTCCATAGGGTCTGCCTGAGTTCACCGTAGATCTTGCACCAGTGCCACCATGCCCGGCACCGCCTTGTGTGGTGCCAGATAATCCGCCTCCAGGTCCTTGCCCGCGTTCACCAACCATGCCACCGGCAAACCCTCCGGGTCCGGGATTGTTGGGCTTGGCGTTCTCTCCACTTCCACCATTTAAGAGTAAGGGCACACCGATGTAGGCATCTTTTCCGATTGAAAGAAGCAAGGATGCATCTCCATTAATTTCGACCTGGAGTTTCCCTGACAGATCAAGTTGGTCGAATTTAAATTCACAAATTTTTAATGAGTGAGAATTACCAAAATTATCAATAAAGCTGGACTCAGAAACCTCCCCTACACGGTTGTCTCCATTTGTGTGGGTCCAGGTACCGAGTGTGGTGTTGATGAGCAGTAAACCATTATCGTATTTTACATTTTCTTCCGCAGTGAAGAATTCTGTGTTTGGCGACCAGTAAGATCCCCCTTCGTTCGATGCAAATGCCCTGTAAAAATAAGTTTCGCCTGGAGCGAGTCCAGTAATTTTTTCCTCAAATCTGCCATCATCCTGAATCCAAAACTCAACTTCTCCCCATTGGTGCCCCCATCCTCTGTGTTTGGGAAGTAAGCGCACTGCTTTGGTATGAACCCCACCCATTTCCACCTCAAAGAATCCACCTTGTTCGCGCAGTGAAATAATTCCATTAACTTGTTTGTGCAGTGCAAAATTTAATTCGTCGTCTGCAATATAAATGTCAAGTTGGTCCAGTTCATCCGCCCGGGCAAAAGGCTGATAATAGATACGAATGGTTTCCACCGGCCTTTTCCGGTCAAAAGAAAAAGTAAGTTGAGGATCGGTGCCGTACCAGGCAGTCCAAGAAGATCTCCAACCATCATTGGGGAGTTTGCCATCCAATAGTTTTGATGCTCCATAGGTCCTGCCTAAATCATTGGGTTCAGGTTCAGCCAAAACCACAACTTCTCCTGCCCGCAATTTACGCAAACCAAGCTTTACGCCTTCGATAGTAAATTGATTTTGCCAAATTGCCGCATTATCACCGCCGTCATTGCCCCCCCAGTAAATAGTAACCTGTGCCGATGAATCAGTCTTTACCGGATTGAGGGAGCGGTAAGGGTGAGTAAGCATGAGTTGATCTTTTAAGCCCCACTTGTGTGCGAGATAGCCTTCCGCTAATCGGACTTGTGCATCCGATAACACTGTATTGTAGATAAGCACTTCACCCAGTAATCCATGCCAGTAAGTATTGGAGCCTAAATCTCTAGAAAAGTTAGAAGCCTGAACCACTCCATCGGTGACCAGACTGATGACCACGGTTTCTCCCTGCGCGTAATCATCTGTCGCAGCATTTTTTAAGTTTCCATTTTCTCTAAAAATACCATTGGTCAGGAAAACATTGGTAGTGAGATTATCCATATCCCAAATAGATTCTAAACCTGGGTAAAAAGCGGGTCGTGGATCATGACCGAGTAGATGACCCCTGTTCCCCTCTTCCCGCTTGGTAACAAGAAATATAGTACGGATATCATCGACCGTAGAGGTGAAGTTTAAAAAGTCCGACTCATTAAAATCTAGATAAGTCATCCCACCAACCGAAAGGAAAGAGGGTAGGTTAGATGTGGAGTTTTGGGTAGCGTCGTTATTGTTGCTGGAATGGTCGACCAATCTAAATAAATGGTCAAAAGTCTTAACGAGTGAAACCCCCAAAATTCTCGATTCATTTGAGATTTCAACACTAAGCATTGTAGGTGGATCGAACCCTGGTAGATACTTTTCCAGTAATTCTTGATCACGCTGATTTGATAGATTAACTTTTGTGGAGGCAGTTGAATATCCCTGCCCGCCATTAAGAATGACCGTCTCAAAAACAGGGGGAGAAGATCGATTGTGCCAAAGAAGATATCCGGAGGCTCCGGTACCTGACTCATCAGAGAAAGATAGATCAATTTTATCGGTGAAGTTTGCATCGAGCCATAATTTTAAACCAGGGTAGTCTTTAGGGGAAAATGCATTATCTGATGGGTAACCAAGGCCCGCATTGATTAGCTGACCTGTTAGGGTAGCTGAGTTTTTGGTTAGGTTTGCAGGGGAATGATTAATGGCTACGGGTGCCAGGGATGTTCCTGTACTTCCCACATGGGTAATGCCCGAAGTTACGATTTCACCAAATACAGGGGTTTGCAGATACCATGGGTGGGCAGAGGGTAGGGGGATTCCCCATTTATGGGAGAGATATCCTTCAAGGGTGGTGCGCTCATCCTCCTCTAATTCTCCGATAAAAAGAAGAAATTCTCCGATCTGACCAGCCCCCCCACCAAATATAATATTTTTCGGAAGGAATTTGTAATCAGTCTCCTCTGAGCCCTGAGGCGAACCGTTAAAATAAGAACCTGTTACGGCATCGTTCCATACACGGCAGATGGGGTCATTAAGAGATATTGGGTTTATGCCTTCGTGAGAGACTTCGAAGATGTGGAAGTTTTGATCCGAGTCAAAACCTTGATCCACCCATCCATTAAAATAATACTTTCCAATGCCATTGGAAGCATGACCTATGAACCAATTATTTGAGGAGTAAACTAATTTGTCATTGTAGATTCCATTGTAGCGGGAAACGCAAAAAAGGCTAAAACCGGAACGCTCCCAGTCATCGATCGAAGAATTTAGAGCAGATCCAATTTCGAATTCGTTTTGCAACTTGTCATTCCCATCAAACTCGACGACTTGTAAACCATCCTCTCCCAAACGACGGATTTTAGGGTCATTGCTTAAAATATCAGAGTTTGGTTTGTTCAGGTGCTTATCGTTGGCGAATGGATCACTGGTCTTTTGAATTTTATTTTTCCACTGATCTACAGGGTATCCATCATCGAAAACCGGAGGATTTGTTTTATTTTCTCCCAACAAATCATTGGCATCGAACCAAAGGAAGAGAGTTCTGGGTAAATCTTCCAGTTGGGGTTGTGTTTTGATGATTGTTTCCTTTCCAGTCCATGACTCTCCGGCCACATTTCTGGCATACATTCTGACAAAATATCGCTTCTCAGTATCCAAGCCCCCAAGCGTTATACTGGCTGGACCAAAGCCTTTTGTTCCGAGTTGCATCCTATACTCCCATGCATGCAGATCTTTTCCATGGTCAACTAAGTCTGCAAAGAGAAAGACCTCTGGGTCTTCACCCCCAGTTGAGCTGATTTCGTAATCTACCTCTATGCTGGTTTTACCATCGCCTAAAGCGGAATGGACCAAGATTGTTGGGGGGGATGAGTCCACAGTAATCTGGATACGATCCGTCGCAGTATCTTCCTTCCCATTTTCGTAATAGAATGCAGTAAGGTCTGTAAAGTAAGTGCCCGCACGAACGGGTGTGCCTGAGAGGTTGCCATCTGCCGGATTGATGGTCAATCCACCAGGTAAACCACTGGCGAGGAAGGCAATCGGATTACCCGTTGCAGAAATTTGAGTTTCAAAATATTTTCCGGCTGCAATTTGGAATGTCTCAGCTGAGGTGAAGGAAGGCTTACCGCTTACCTCCCCAGAAACCCTAGGAAAGTCGGCATTTAAGTTAGCATGCTCAGCGAGAATCCATCCGCTAGATCTAATTTGGTCGGAAATACGGAGCTCATCAATGCCGAGTGATAACGAAGTCTGTGCAAAAATCCATTGACTGACTACCGATTCATCGATGGATGTGTTAGGGGTGAACTCCGTGGTGCCTACTGGCATGCCATTTAGGTATAGGTCGACTACTTCTTCATCATAATCAACCTGCCCAAAAAGGTTAAACCACTCTCTTTCAATAACGGTCTGATTTCCCTCAAGGTAAACCTTGCCCACCGGCGAACTCATTTCCATGCTTGGGGCCATGTTTGAGAGATAAAGCTTCTCGCTGGAACCAAACTTGTAGAAGCTTAGGGGATTAAGCTCATCCGATAAATTACCATCGAAGCTTAGATGATAGGACTTGTTTTGTAGAGGCTTTGACGGGTCTAAAGTAGTCCATCCAGGAAATCCCGCATCGTTTGAAAGCATTTGTATTCCAAATGCAGGCACATAACTGGGGGTAGCAGATTGATTACCTAGGTTCGTGGACTGAGGATAGTCAACTATGTACGGATGTTCGGCTGGTAACTTTGCCAGCATACCCCATTTGTGAGCTAAGTAACCCTCGATTTTTTGGCGATTATCTTTGGATAGAAGACCATCGATTACCAGCATTTCTCCAAAGGACCAGTCGGAGCCAAAACGATTTCCTGCTACATTCCCAGGGAAAAAGAAAAGGCCATCCCCCGAAATACTGGTAGGTTGGGTCCTTGGCCCGCTTAGAATACTTTTTCCATTTTTGTAAACCACTTGTTCGCCATCGGTGACTGAAAAACTTAGGCCAACTATAGCGACCTCTGTATTTCCAAATAAGCGAACGGAGCGCCTGCTGTCTGAAAAATGCCAGTAAATGTGACCGTTTTGCCACGGTAGATGATCTCCCCATCCGAGATTAAAGGGGAAGTAATTTCTGGCCAACTTATCCATCCTTGCAAGAAAGTAAATCACTGCATCAGTAACCTCGCCTGAGGTCGCTCCGTTTTCTCCAAGTGGGTGCCAATAGGTACCATTCTTTTTCCCGACCAGATACTCCATCTTATGGTTACCGTTCTTTTTAAAGCTAACAGCATTCATGCCATTGATCATTTTTTCATTGGTGGAGGGCTTGTCTACCACCGTGGCCTTCATAACCTCAGTCGAATCTATCTTGTTTTTCCATTCGTCGATATCGAGGGTATTGGCAATAGTTGTGATCGAGGTGGTGTCATCTGCATCGAGCCATAACTTTAAATTTTGAAGCTGGAAGGGAGAGAAGTCGGATATCTGCTCGAGGGATGGAGAGCCATAAGCCACTAAAATATTGTAGGTTTTGTCAGACAGCAGGGTGAGTTTATCCGATACTGGAGAATCTGAATGAAAGGCTCTTTCGATGGTTTCAAAGTCGCCATTCCCGCTCGTATCTATCCACATGGCGAAGTGATCGCTGTTATTTGCAAAGGCTTTAAATTGATATTCACCGTCAACAGGTGGGCTGTAGCTGGTCATTAAGCCAAGTAGAAAGCCACTGGTACTGGTTATACCGGAGCTTAACTCATGGAATTCAGTTATTCCTAAAAAATTAAGGTCCGTAGAAAGGGCACCTCTTTTGATAATATTGGAACCATCAGATTTAAGAGCTAGAAAATTCTGAGAGTCCTGGAAATATTCCTCCCGGGGAATAATATTATAGCCTAGGGTGAGAAAGGCATCATTTACGCGATTTTCTGGTCGTCTTTCCATATATGCAGATATCGAAAAGGAATGATTTGAGGAATCAATCGAGGTGAGAGGCTCGGTGAGTGGTGCACGAATGGCTTCATCGGGTTGGCCGCTTAATTGCCTTCCTGCACTTACTTTTCCTTGTAAACGGGCGGATCCGAAAGAACCGTCTAAATGATTGCGAAAACTGGTTGAATCAGGCAGTAGGGGGGAATTGCCTGATGAGGGCATATGCCAAACTCCGCGGTACCCATTACTCCAAACACTGCCGTCAATTGAATATGTTGGCGGTGATCGGGCCAGGTCATCATTGCCCCAATGGGCATAAAACTCTGTGCTTGCATTGAGTTCTGAAATCTTCACCCATGCAACGATTCGGTTGTTGGATTGATCAATGGTTTCGATTTCATACTCGTATTCCTCTCCCTCTGGGCTAAAAAATCTCAGGTCAAATCCATTTTCAGATGATAGGTTTCTAACGCTGAACCCCTCGATAGAAGAGTTCAGTTCGACAAACAAAGGAAAGTCCTGCAGCGTTTCTGAGCCGGGGTAATCTTCGCAGCTAAACAAAACTTTCTGCAGGAAAAGGGATGGGTTGTTTATCTTGATGGATATTTTCCCTGTTCCTTTTCCGTGATCATTTTGGCTAGATATGGTGGCCAAGTAGTCCCCCGCCTGAAGGGCTGTTCCACTAATTTCACCAGTGGAGGAGTTGATCGTTACCCCAACAGGTAGACCGACTGCGGAAAAATTTGACCCATTTGGGTAGGTGTTTACAAATGTAGAGAATAATTGTCCGACAAAGCCACTACCTGTTTGTCCATTAAAAATAACAGGCGGACCGGTGACATCACTGAAATTTAGGTATGCAGATTTGTTGGGTCCCTGATTTCGATACGAATTAAGAGCGTAACTTTTACTGGTACTACGAGATGAAATCCTTAGCTCATCCAAATATCCCTTCCAGTAGTTTCTGTTTTCATCACCACCGGCGGTGAAACTACTGACCTTTCCCCCAAAGGCAAAATTGCGACCGGGCTTTTCTTCGAAGGCCTCACCGTTTTGAAAGACTTGGGAAACCTCCCGGTTTAAGTCTACCTGCATCGTCCAGTGGCTCCAATCTGTGATATCTTCAGCATCTGCAATCTCAATGAAATGATCCTGCAGGAAGCCGGTTCCTGTCATCCAATGTATACGTGCGTCCTCTCCCGGCATTGAGATTTGCAGGTGACTTCCGAGAGAAGAGGCGGCATGGAGCAAGGGCCCGGAGGAACCTCTGTTTTTTGACCAAAAGGAAACACTCGTTTCTTGGGTGCCTTCGTCAAAAAATGCGGAAGAGGCAAAGGCCACAAAATCGTCTACTCCATCAAAGCTGAGAGCCTGGTCTATAACCCCGGGCACCCTAATAGTCTCCATATTTTTGGGCACCCCGTGGAATGAGGATGCAAAGTCCTGAATGAGGGTGTTGGATTGGCCATCCATTCTCCAAACACCACGGTAATTTTTCCAAACCGAACCATCAGAGTTGTAGTTTGGCCTGGAGGTGGCCGATGGGTTACCCCATATAGCTTTGATCTTGGTTGCTGAATCTATGCGGGGAAGGAGCAACCAAAATGCAGATTTCCCTTGATCGTTCCATTGGATGATTTCATAGGGAATTTCAGTGGCTCCATCTGCCAAAAGGAAACGGAGGTCCCGACCCTCAGAATCCCCAAACTGATCATAATGAAAACCGGTAATCGAATCATTAAGTTCCACAAAAAGTGGAAACTCAAAGACTGGGGAATCTCCAACAAAGCCGGGGGTATCGATCTCAAGGGAATATTTCCACTGTGAAAAATCATTAATGCTAAATTCAACTTGTTTAGTGAATGTACCTGCCTGATTGCTCGCCATTAACTTTACGGAAGTGTTACCTATGTTTGTGGGGATTCCGCTGATCAGCCCCTTTTCTTGGTCAAGTTGAAGGCTGCCTGGAAGGTTGTCTGCTTGGAAATGGGTTGCGGGCCTTGTAGTGGGGATCGAGAAGTTACTTTCTGCACCAAAAGCGAGCGAGGTGGGGCTAGTAAGAAGGATTTCTGGACGATTCTCAAATGTGGGGGGCCGGTTGAAAAAAGGATGTGCCTGAGGCAAAGAATTCACCAATCCCCACTTGTGGCTTAGGTACCCCTCTATGGAATGTATATCACTTAGAACTAGGGCATTTTCGTAGAGTAAAAGTTCGGCGATTTGAAAGTTTCCAAATCTGGTGACACCCTCAAGGTTCCGTGCACCAATAAACAGGCCCCGATTTATGGCTTTGGTTACTGAGTTAGTGTCTAAAAGATCGTAGGCTAGGGTGCCATCAACGCGTGAAAATCTTCTCGATTCATCCTTGCGCAGGGTAAAAATCACGAAGTTTCCAGACCATTCAACGGATGAAGTAGAGAAGTCGTTGCCCGAAGTCCCCCGAAGTCCCCAAAGCAAACCCTCACTCCAACTGGGTTCTATTAGCCACCCCTCTAACTCGTTCCAACCCTTGCTTAGTATTGTGGAAGTGGTGGACGGGTTATTAATCGATAGGACAAAGAATAAACTTCCCTGATCCCCAAGATCGAGATCTTTGTCGTCATCTTCGGCATAGTCAGATACTTGCAGGAATTGAGAAGACCCATCAAATTCAAGGACCGATCGATCATTAAGTAAGGCAAACCTTAAGTCTGGTCCATTCCCATTTCCAGCATGCCTGAAACCACCGGATTTATCCCTCCATTGATCAATTTTCCCTCCAAATGGTTCGTTGGTAAAATCCCCGTCACCGTTAATGTCGGATGCATCCAACCAGAGTAAAAGTTCAGAGTTGGAAAGGCTGTACGCGTCGAGGGAGAAATTTGCACCGGCAAAATTACCCGCTTCTGCAGACCAATTTTCACCCGCCATATTTTCAGCATAAATTCTGTACTGGTAATCCGCACCAAGCTCTAAACCGGAAACGATATGGGAGAGGTGACCGATTCCTTTTTTTCCAAGGTTGGTTGAGTTATTCCACGCAGATTTGTTGCTCTCGCCATCATTTAGTCCCCAATAGATGGAGATTTCCGGATCGTCACCTCCGACATTTTGGAACTCCGTATGGTCTCCTCCGTGGATCGAGCCAATTTCCTGCAAAGTAAGTGCCCGGCCATAAATACGAAAGTCATCCACTGCTCCATCGAAAAACGCAGAGCCGGTGCTTTCGGAAATTGGAGAATTTTCCGCAAAGGAATGGCTTTGTGGAAGTTTTTCAGTCAAGTTCCACTTATGCGCAAGGTACCCCTCAAGTGTATCAATTTCGCTATCAGCTAAATCCTTGTTGAAAATGAAGATCTCAGAAATTCGACCATTCCATTTTTCGGACCCATCGCCCTTACTTCCAATTGAAACGGGGATTTCCGGTTCAGGCTTTATGGGGCCACTCAAATTTGCAGTTTTGTGAGTTGAACCGTTTATTCTAAAGATTAAATTCTTACTGGCATAATTAGAAGAATAGCGAAGTGTGATAATGCTTGGGCCCCCCGTGAAATTAGCATTTACCCCGGAAGACCAAATTGCATCGCTGTTGGTGTGGGGGTAGGAATTTCCACCAGTACTGGTATTGAATGCGGGCCCCCAAATTCGGTGCCCACCATAATCGGCTCTGTGTATGTTAAGAGTCCACGCAAACGGATGAGAATTTGAATTTGCCCATCCCGTATGGTTGCTTTTTCCGAGAACAACACAAAAATGGTCGTAGGTTGTTTGATAGAGCGTGGCAAAAAGCGTTAATTCTGACCATCCGTCAAATGCAACTTCACTGTTCTGAACATAGAAGGAATCATTTATTAAATCGATGCAGGGCAT
>Ga0055584_100001121_pt1 | contig 26184 bp, 24 predicted proteins | sample OSDHelmetaG_FD_58716 | JGI IMG/M metagenome (GOLD analysis project Ga0055584, IMG submission 58716) | Pelagic marine sediment microbial communities from the LTER site Helgoland, North Sea, for post-phytoplankton bloom and carbon turnover... | ecosystem: Environmental > Aquatic > Marine >...
CAACCATCATTTTTGTAATTTGTTTTTTACTAAATCTCTGCTCTAAGGGAGTGCCAAATCGATCTCTAGCATCAGTTCGCATTGTATAAAAACTTTTATTACGATAATAAGATAAAGGAATATGTTTTGAACTAATTCCTATAAGTTCTAACAGCAAAGATAATCTCGCAAAAGTGAAGTAAATTAATAATGCGATAATGTCAGTTATACGCCTTTTAATTGACTCTGGAAAAATATAAATAACCCTTCTAAAAATATCCGATAATTTCCACAACATACGGTACCATAATGAACGATTGTCAAATGAATAGTATAAATATAAGAGGAATGGAGCTCCATTTTTTAGCTTATTAACGCATGATTTTAATGCAGAAAAGGTATCTGGGATATGATGCAGTACACCCAAAGAATAACCAAAATCTTGTGAATTGTCTGGCAAAGGTATAAGATCTGCACTAGCCAATATAAAATCCACATTTTTTTTAAGTGAAAGATTTTCCTTTGCAACATCCAAGGCCTTTTCACTAGGATCAATACAATTAAGATGTCCAACTTTATCTGCTACCAGCAATGCCCACCTCCCACTTCCACACCCTAAATCAAAACCTTTTGGATTTTCAGGCAATATATCCCATGGGAAAACTTTAAAATAGTCATTAAATATGACCTCTCTTTCAGCACTATTCAGAGATGATTGATTAAAGTAGTTCCATTCATCTCCAAAACCTTTAACAGTAGCCTTATGAAGATTAGAAGAAGAAGAATTATTAATATCATATTTAATCCCAGAATATAAACCTTTGAAAAAACCAAAAATAGGGCCAAGACTAAATGTTGTGAAACATGAATAAAAAGCTTCAAAAAATAAGCCAATTATTAGCCAAATAATAGAGAGGAGGGAATATTTTTTATTTTTATTTTTTTTATAAAGAAGAATAAATTCATTTGTTTTTCTCATCCAGCGAGGCTGAAACATATCTCTATTAACGTTAGACATATAATGCGCTAAAAAAATATTTGTAGCTATAACAAAACGATCTTTACCAAAAAAATCAGAGGCTCTAATTGAAAAATCGATATCCTCACAATAAAAAAAATTAGTACGTAAATCATATTCTATCGATTTAAAAACTTCTCTCCTATATGATGATATACCGCCACTAAGGTGCGTAGATCTTATTAAGGTACCCAAACCTTCAGAGTCTATATGTTTAACAATATCAACTCTCTTATCAAAAAAAAGACCCCGATGGAAAAGTTTGAACATCATTTCATAAAAAAAACTTCTACGAATATTGCTCACTATTCCACAGCAACCTAAAATATGCTCATTTTTATCAAAAAGATGAATAGTATTTTTTATATAATTTTGGCCCAAAAACACGTCATCCTCAAGGAAGCTAATAATTTCGCCATTCGATTTTTTTACACCATGGTTTTTTGCAGACACTAATCCTTTAATAGAGCTGTCATGAATATAAATTAATTTAGTATTAGGTTTTAATTTGGAAATTAAATCCTTAATATCGTTGTGTGATTTTGAATCAACACTCTGATCAACAATAATTAATTCATATGGTAATTCATTTTGTTCTAATATTGATGTTACTGCTCTAACCAGATCACCAGGCCTATTTATAGTAGGGATGACAACAGATAGCTTTAATTTTCTACTCATAAGCTAGATATTTATGAATTTAAGAGAATGTGAATGAGTGGCTTGATATTTAAATTACTGTATTTGTTATTACAATATTTTAATATTTTTTTAATGAGTATATTTTGTTTATCACTATTCGTAACTTTAAGAATATCAATAAATTGATTTGTTTCGAATAAGTTTGGCCTTATATCAGCAATATCAAATAAAGGATCAATATTCATAGATTTTTTATTACCAAAAAAAACAGGTAGAGTATTATATGATGGAGCTAAATAAATTGCGTTTGTTGCCCGATATAAAGCCAAATCACTAGACTCAAGATCATCTTCTAATGAAGAGTGTGACCAGTTAATATTTGATTGTAATTGACCTAATAACGGATTTTTTTTAATTAGGGAATTTTTATCAGTAACTGGATGTAGTCTAAATATAAAGTGAACATTAGGATTCAGTCTTGATAAATCAACAGCAAAAAATAATATTCGACAACATTCTTTAATATCACCATCAGCTAATACCAAACAGGTTTTTTTTTGTAATTTAGTATTGGAGCCATTTAAAGATGGTTTTATAAATTTTTTTGAACTACCAATGTTGACTTTTGTTATTTTTTCTAGATTTTTTATTTTTTCTAGATTTTTTAGATCAATCACTCCAGATGTTGCTATTACGTCTGGATCATAATTCTCACCTAGATTTGTAAAAATAGCATGCTGCATCTTAATTAATGCATGTTGGTAACCAATGCACTTGATTTTAGGATCAATTTTCCTCGCTTCTAAAAATATTAATCGCTCCCAAGCATGCCCTTCATAAGTAACCATAATAAATCTTGGCTTAACTAACCTAAGCAAATCAGATATTTGTATCTTAAGACGTAAGTTATTTGCCGTACTATTTGATAAAGCTTGAATTGCAGCCTCCCTGTAAACCTTATTATGAAGTTCATTTACATTTTTACTTCTTATTAGTTTTAGTGCTTCTAGAATTTGAGAATAGTAAATTTTTACCTCATTTATGAGTGATAGAGATTTACTTAACACAATTCTTTTAATAGGCCCAGTTTGCCACTCTTCTGGAATTAAATAAGGCTTAATACCAATATGATTAATCATGGCAATCGTTGAACTTAAGCCTAAATCATGTAAATTATTTGGAATATCTCCATAATATAAATCATTTTTTTTGTTATTAAATTCTTTATTAACCAGATGAGAGATAAGAAGAAAATCTGACTCAGATCCTGTCAAATCTTTGTTAATATACAACTTCTTTACCCAAATTCCTTTTATTATTCTTATTAAGCTAATAAAGCTATAACGCAATAATGTAAGAAAAATACGTGTACGTTCGTTCATGTTCATTTTAACAAACAAGACGTTGTAATTCTCTAACCAGGTTGGGTCCCATTTGAGAATATGAAGCCATGATATTGCCATTCTGCTATCTGAATCATCTTCCAGCAAAATATGATCACAGGCATCACATAGATCCTTATATTCTTTATCTTTCATTTTTTAATGCATAAATCTCTATATTTTTCTTGTTTTTTTAGAGTAGCAATTTGCGTATTTAGGTTGGGCATCGCCCTCCCCAATGTTTCAAGTAACTTAAGATTAGATAAGCTCATGTCTTTTGGTCGCAATACAGAATTTAATTGCTCTTTATATTTAACGGATTTAATTAATGAAGAATTCAGTCCAAAAAAATTTGCAACTTTTAAACCAAAATCATATTTTGAAAGTCTTTCACTTCCTACAACATGGAATAGGCCACAATGATTATTCTTTAAAAGTTCATTTATGCATAATACTAGCTCATCAATAATTATAGGTGAATAGAATAGATCTGAATATAAATTAACTTTATGGTTATTTCTCAAATTACTTAGAATAAAGTCACTAAATGAATGTCGATAATCAGTGCCCCAACCAAAAAAATTTGTTCTGATAATTAATGAAGTTGGATTTTTATTTTGAACTTCAACCTCAGCCTGGTATTTTGTTATTGCATAATTATTTAGAGGAACTGGTGTGCTAGATTCAGAACTAAACTGATCCTTTCCAGAAAAAATATGATCGCTTGAAATATGCACTAGCTTTATGTTTAATTCCTCACATACAATAGCAATATTAGAAGCCGAAACTGTATTAACAATCTTAGCTTTTATAAAGTTTTTTTCGCAATCTTCTACACTAGTAATAGCAGCCGCATTAACAACGATTTCGGGGTTAATTCTATTAAAATCTGATTGCAAGCTCTTTATAGAATCTATTGAAACTCTCTCTGTCTCAACGTCATCCATAGTTATAATTCTATTATGAAGACCTAAGACTACTTTAAAATCATCACGCACCAAGCAAGCCCAATTTATTGCCAACAATCCAGAACCGCCAATAATTAATAGTTTTTTTTTCATAAAGGTATGGTTAATTTTCTATCATAAATAATCATAATCTTTTATATTAATTAAAGCCTACCTAACTCTCTTTAAATAACCATCTGGAGCAACAGTAATTAGTAATTTATTCTCAATACTCTTATCGATTTCAAAACCTGAGTGACTCTTAAGGTACTCCCATACAGCTGTTTTTGGATTGTCACCAGGTCCCCATGCTCGATCCGGAAATGCATTTAGTGGCAAATCTTCTACAATTGTGTCAAATACAACGCAAAAACTATTAATTGAAGTTAGTTCTGCATAAGCCTCTAATTCAGCTAAAACATGCTCATGAGTATGATTTGAATCTAAAAATATAAGTATAGTTTTATAACTACTTGCAATATTTTTCACTTGATCAATTATTTCTGGCGAAATACTTGAGCCTTGAATCATCTGAATTCGGCTTGACAAGTAATGTTTTTCGATATCAATTTTATTATGTTCTCGTATATCTATATCAATTCCCAATACTTTTCTTTTGGATTGATTTGGATTCATAGTTTGTCCAGACTCTATTGCTTCCATCATATCAATCTGAGCTAGCATAGAGGCACTTAAAATTAAAGAACCACCATGAGCAATCCCTGTTTCTATTATTAAATCAGGCTTAACATCCCAAATTATCTCTTGAATTGCAACCATATCTTGAGGGTACTGAATAATTGGCCGACCTAAGCAACTAAAGTGGTATGGATACTTTTTCTTAAAAGAATGAGTTAGCCATTTTTTGGTGCTTTCGAGTAGATGCTCGTCTTCACCCTGAGCTATTATTTCTTCAGTACATTCCTGTTTAAAAATTTTCTTCTGATTCATTTTAATTTCTCCGATAGCTCTGTATATTTAGTTAATTAAATATCTGACATATAAGAATTTTAATAATTTTTTAAAACAAAAGCCTGTTAATCAAATATATTTTTTTACTACTCTTTCTAACCCTTCATCTAAAGTATATTCTGGCCTCCAGCCCAAAGATTTTAATTTAGAATTTTCTCCCACTAAAAGACTTGGTTCACCCGGGCGTTCGGTAGTTAAATCTAAAATAATTTTTGGATTTGCATTAAGAAGTATTGCAATTTTATAGACAACGTCAATTATTTGAACAGGCTTTCCACTGGATACATTAAAAATACCATTTTTCCCCGATAACAATAGAAATATAAATGCTTCTGCAACATCAAATGCATACAATAAATCACGATATTGACTACTATTTACTCCAAATGGAAGCCTTTCTCCTCGAAAGACAGAAACCAATGAAGGAATTAAACGATGTGGATGCTCTTCTTTACCGTATGGGAAAAATATTCGTCCCCAAACACAAGGAACATTATTTTTTCCACAAATTGACAAAACCAATTTGCGAGTCTTATCTTTAGCTTGACCATATAAAGTCTCAGGCTTAATTAGAGTCGCCTCTTCACGACAGTACCCATGTGACCAATCATATTCCGCACATGTTCCAGCAGCTATAACGCCCTGCCCTCCTGATTTACAAAAAGCCTCTACTAACTTTAATGTGGCTTCTGCCCATTTATCATTTAAGGGTGATGTCCAATATTTTCCATGCTCTGCATACCAAGCTAAATGAATAAGATGAGTAGCTTGAGCTGTTTCAAGTATTTGATCAAAATTATTAGTTAGAAGTAAGTCAGCATTTATATGCTCTTTATTTATATTGGGGGAATTTCTACCAACAGTTACAAAGTCAATACCCTTAGTAATTAATCTTTCAGCAACATACTTTCCTATGAACCCAGTTGCCCCTGTTAAAAGAATTTTCATTTGCCTATCAAGTTAGATAATTTTTAACTCTGGGATTAAAATTACAAACTCTCCGCCCCATTCTTTAATAAATTCTAACTGCAAGATTATTTCATCTTTTAAGTTCCAAGGAAAAATAATTATATAATCTGGTTTTGTTAATAAAATATTTTTTATATCAACAATAGGCACTCTACTCCCAGGCATAAACTTGCCTTTTTTAGCAGGACTTTTATCAACAACATAAGAAACAATATCCTCTCGGATTCCAGAAAAATTCATCATCGTATTTCCTTTTGCAGCAGCACCATATCCAACTACTTGCTTACCTGCTTTTTTAGCCTGAAGAGCAAATATAAGAAACTCTATTTTGACTTTTTCTATTCTATGTTGAAAACCTTTATAAAAATTAATGTCACTCATTCCTAATTTATCTTCTTTCTTTTCTAGCATTATGACCGCTTTAGATTTTATATTTGCTCCCAAGTCGCCTCTTTGTGCATAAATTCTTAAACTTCCTCCATGAGTTTGTAATTCTTCAACATCAAAAATAGATAATCCATTAGCTTTAAATATTTTTTGAACTGCTGTTAGAGAGAGATAAGAATAATGCTCATGATAAATTGTATCAAATTGATTCAACTCTACAAGATTTAAAAGATGAGGAAACTCGAAAGTTGCAATACCATTCGGCTTTAAAAGAATAGATATCCCTTTTACAAAGTCATTTATATCTGGAACATGCGCAAGCACATTATTTGAAGTAATTAAATCAGATTGACGCCCTTCTCTTAAAAGCTCATTTGCCTTTTTAACAGAAAAAAAATCTTCAATAATCTCAATACCTTTGTTTCTTGCTGCTTCTGCAGTACTATGAGTTGGCTCTATTCCATAACAAGGAATACCTTTATCTTTCACATATTGAAGTAAATACCCATCATTCGCAGCTACTTCAACTACTAAACTTTCACTATTAATACTAAACTTTGAGGTAATATTTTCTACATAATCCTCAGCATGTTTAAGCCAGGTCGATGAAAACGAACTAAAGTAGGCATAATCTTCAGAAAACATTTCACTAGCGCCCACAAAGTCCTCTGTCTGAACTAGCCAACACTTATCACAAACCAAAACTTTAAGTGGATACCATTTTTCTGGCTCATTAATGGTTTTCTTTGTAAGATAGGAGTTTGATGGAGGGGAGCTACCTAAATCAACAAATGTATGCTGTAAGTCGGAAGAACAATGTCTACATTTCATATAATTAAACCTTTAATTATTCATCAATTAGAGGGCTATTTCGATCACGATCTGACATTTCTGCAACCTCAAGTGGCCAAGAAATATTTATTTTTGGATCAAAAGCATTTAATACTCCCTCTGCATCTTGCTTATAAAACTCGGAGTGAATGTATAGTAATTCACAATTATTAGTTAAGGTTTGAAAGCCATGAGCAAAGCCCTCAGGTATATATAGACTAGTGCCTTTATCTGCAGATAATATTTCACCATGCCATTGTAAAAAAGTTGGTGAATCTTTACGAATATCAACCGCTACATCAAAAACTTTGCCTTTGATACACCTTACTATTTTTATCTCTTGAAACGGTTTAGTTTGAAAATGCATGCCTCGTAACGAGCCTTTTTTCTTCGTAAATGTATGATTTATTTGTTTTATTGATTGACCAAATCCAATTTTTTTATACTCTTCTTCACAAAAAAAACGACTAAAAAAACCTCTTTCATCTTCTATGAGAGATCTTTCAATAATACAGAGCCCTTCTATTTTTGATTTTAGAAATTTAAAGTGCTGACTCATACGAACTATATTTTTCAATTTGCTCTAATGTAAATTTACTCATATTCTTATTATTATAAAATGCCTTATACCATTTCACTGTTTCATCTAATGCTTGATCTAGTTTCCATATTGGTTGCCATTTAAGGATATTTTTTGCTTTTGAACAGTTTAATTTTAAGTAGTTTGCTTCATGAGGATGCTCTCCATTATCGTGCTTCCATCCAGCATTATCACCCCAAGACTCAGCAATGATATCTGCAAGCACTGAAACTGGCTGAGTATCTTCCTGTTTAGGTCCAAAATTCCAGGCACCTGAAAATGCATCGGGATTATTAATTAACTGCTGGCAAAGCATTATATAGCCAAATAAAGGCTCTAAAACATGCTGCCATGGTCTAATTGAATTTGGATTTCGAATTAATAACTTCTCATTATTAGCAAATGCATTCATTGCATCAGGAATAATTCGATTTTTAGCCCAATCACCGCCCCCTATTACATTTCCTGCTCTTGCAGTAGCTAGTGCTATTCCTGAATCATTAAAGAAGGATTTCCGATAGGATGCTGAAACTAACTCAGAACAGCCTTTACTTGAACTGTATGGGTCATACCCCCCCATTGGATCATTTTCTTGATAACCTAATAGTTGCTCCTTATTTTCATAACATTTGTCAGTAGTAACATTTAACACTGCTTTGACTGAAGAGCAACTTCTAACTGCCTCAAACATATTTACTACACCCATAACATTAGTTGAATAAGTGCTTATAGGATCTAAATATGAATCAATAACTAATGGTTGTGCAGCAAGATGTATCACAATCGATGGCTCTGCTAATTGCATTGCCTTTTTAAAAGTATCCAAATGACGAATATCTGAAAAAGTATTCCTTAATAAAGAATTGCTTACTGAGGTCTGAGTGTAGAAAGAATGTTCTGCATTTGGAGGCAAGGCATAACCATTAACATGCGCTCCAAGATTTTTTAACCAATGAGATAGCCACCCTCCCTTAAAACCAGTATGACCAGTTATTAAAACTTTACGGTCTTTCCAAAATAATGGATCAATCACCAAATTTTCCAAGGCGCATTGCCATTATTCCAGAGATGCTCTAAAAAGTTTTTTTCTCTCAGCGTATCCATTGGCTGCCAAAAGCCATCATGCTTATATGATGCTAATTCATTGTCCTTTGCTAAACCATCTAAAGGCTCAGCCTCCCAGCTAATTGCGTTGTCTTTGATGCGGTCAATAACTTTTGGTGAAAGTACAAAGTAACCACCATTTATCCAACTACCATCACCATCAGGTTTTTCTTGAAAATCAGTAACCATATTATCAATGATCTTTAAAGCACCAAACCTTCCTGGAGGCCTAACTGCAGTCATTGTTGCCTGCTTACCATGTGAGCGATGAAAATTAATCAATGATGTAATATCCACATCACTTACTCCATCGCCGTAAGTAAAACAAAATGCCTCTTCATCTTTTACATAGTCGTAAACAGCTTTAAGTCGACCTCCAGTCATGGTATTTTCACCAGTATCAATTAAAGTCACAGTCCACGGCTCAACATCATTTTGATGAACGGTCATTTCATTATTTTTCATACTAAATGTTACATCTGACATATGAAGAAAATAGTTAGCAAAATATTCTTTAATAATATAACCTTTATAACCACAACAAATAACAAAGTCATTTACATTATGCGCTGAAAAAGTTTTCATAATATGCCAAAGAATTGGCTTATTCCCTATTTCAATCATTGGCTTTGGTTTAATGCTTGTCTCTTCACTTAAGCGTGTTCCAAGGCCTCCTGCTAAAATTACTGCTTTCATAGATTAATACTCCTGATTAATTGATAAGCTAAAAATTTAACTTCTGCATTTTTTAAAAAACCTTAAAATCGCCCCCTCTAGGTTACTATTATGGAAAAATCTCACCTTCATAAGATTTTTAACAATAAATCCTGTTAGTTGCGCCCGTTAAAAGAACTTTCATAAAAATACTATTCTAAATAATTATTTTGGGTACATCAGTTTAATTTGGCCTTTCAAATCATCAATTGACATCCAATCAGTATTATTTTCTGATGAATATATAAACTTTGAATCGACTAATTTACCTACTTTAGTTGATTCATTTTTCTGGCTTTGGGTATAAGTCGCAGGAATTATTTTGTAATAATCTTCATACTCGTAAGTGTATGGAGCATCATCTATACTAATCATCTGTTCATGTATTTTTTCACCCGGCCTAATACCTACAATTTCAAAGCTAGCCTCTGGATCAATTGCTTTAGCAATATCAGTTAATAACATTGATGGAATTTTTTTTGTATATATTTCTCCACCATGCATATCACTCAAAACATCCCAGACAAGGGCTATACTCTCATCCAAGGTAATCATAAAGCGAGTCATTCTTACATCAGTAATGGGCAGTGAGCCTTTTCCTTTTAATGATAGAAAAAAAGGTATTACAGAACCCCTAGAGCCAATTACATTTCCATAACGAACAACTGAAAAGAGAGTTGAATGTGTATTCGCAGCAATAAATAATTTATCGGAAGCTAGCTTAGATGCTCCATAGAGGTTTATGGGGTTACTTGCTTTATCTGTAGACAATGCAACTACTTTCTTTACACCACTATTAATACAAGCATCAACAACGTTCATAGCCCCAATAATATTTGTTTTGATACACTCAGCTGGGTTAGTTTCAGCTGTAGGCACAATCTTAGTTGCAGCTGCATGTACAACAAAGTTGACATCATGCATCACCTTAAAAAGATTTTGGTAGTCACGAATATCACCAATAACAAACTTAAGCTTTGGATTGTGCTTAAATTTTATAGCCATTTCCCACTGTTTCATTTCATCACGAGAGTAAATAATAATTTGCTCAGGATTATGGCTCTCTAATGTCATTTGAACAAATTTATGTCCAAATGAACCAGTTCCTCCAGTAACTAAAATACGCGAACCTGTCAACATAAAATCACCTCAACCTTGTTGTAAATAAAGCATCACAATTCCTCAAACTCAATAACCGTGTCATTTCCATATTTTTTTCTATAAATATTATTCACATTATCTATGATACTCGGCTTCGATTTTCCAGTTAAACTCAATATTAATTGTATATATTCTGTCATTCTAAATTGTGCATTTCCATCAACAAAAGGATCTACACTGGAATTCTTATCAACGATCTCAGAGACCTTGTCCAAGGCTTTTAAGCGTGGAACTAAGTCATTAAAGTTATTGATAATTTGGCCATTTTTTTTTGAAAACATACTATCATTAACGAAACCACTTTCATCATAAAAAAATGTTTTTTTACCCCAGATTGAAGCTATAGAACCCAAACCATTGAGATGGAAGGCGTATGTAAAGTCAGATTTAAGTGCTGGAGACAAGTCTGCTTTTTCACTGTTTATTATCACTTTTTCACCAAAACTAAGAATATCATCTATTAAATTCTTGTCTAAAGTTTTAAAAAGCAAATTTAATCTTTTAGTTTTGATAACACAAGCAAATGAACCTTCTCTTAATAAACTGAGAACCCCTCGATAAAAGTTGTTGAATTGTGTGAAAGTCAGTAAACTATCTCTACCAGGTACGTTGTCATAAACGGCAATAACTTTGTATCCACAATTTTTTAACCTTTCAATTTCATCATCTGGTTTATTTTTCATAAAATTAATGGCATAGTCTCCAATATATCCTACATTAACTAATGATTTGAATGGGCTTTTGCACTTAATATAATTAAGGCTTTGTCTATCGCCCCATGTAAAAAAAATATCACAACACTTATATAACTCTTCTAAGAAGTCAGGCCTATATCCAAATGACCAAGTAGCTCCTAAAGAGAAAACTTTACTACTCCTATACCCAGCTATATTTAAGAGATTAATAATTGGAGACCCTTCATAACAAGTGTAAATAACTTTGACATCTAAATCATTTATGATTTTATTTAGAAAAAAAATATCTTTAGATTTTTCAATCAAATGAATAAAAAAAGAAAAACTCACTTTTCTTTTGGATGATAACTCTTTATAAATTTTATAGATACCGTTGACTGTTTTGAAAATTTTCAAAAAATTAACAGAGTACAGATGGTATATTTTCCGCCCTTCACTTGTATAAATTACTGCTGAAACTGGATCAATAACTGCATACTCTAACTTCAACTTATCAAAGGCATATAAACTATTATTAATATATGAATCTTTATCTATAACATTTTTTTTGGTAGCTGCCGCTAACACATCAAACGATAAGACCTCTTTAGAACTAAAAGTAAGATTCAATCTGAAAATTTTGACTAAACTAATTACATATTCTCTAATTAAAAACCTAATCTTATTTAAATAGACATACCTAAAACCGAAATTTTCACTCTTAAAATTGCATAAAAGAGGAAGACTGTAATACTTAACTTTCTTATAGAAGCCTTCTTTTTTTAATAAATAAAAATAGTCACCATAGTTCATTAACACCCTATCAATACTTAAGCTACCAAAAAAAACTTTTAATTCAACTATTGGATGGATCCGCTCATAGAAATATTTTTTAAATAAATAATTCTTAAGTAAATCTTGGCCAGAATAGACAAGGTCACTAATATAATCCTTTTCAATAGCAATTTGATCATACTTCTCGTAGTTGTTTGATGGATAATTAATTTCTAGATAGGCTATTTCAACATTTAAAAACCTTAAAAAATAAACATAAAAATTATTTAAAAATTTATGCCTATATATTAAGTAGACAGAACTATATTTACCAAAAACAATAAAGTAAATTGTATAAAAGTTTAAATAATCTACTAATATTGATTTATTTTTCATGAGTAAGTTCTTAAGCAATTGGTTATTTTGCAGTATAAAGTCATTGCTTACTTTTAGTTCTTTTCAACATTCAGACAATATTTTGCATAATGCAAGTCTTCTTTAGTGTCTATATCGATTGACTCAATTTTAGAATTTATTATCAATGGGGTTAATGGATCAATAAAAAAAGATTTATTTTTTCTTAAATTCTTAGGTGAAATCAAATAAAAACTTCCATTGACAATAAAAGCTGGCTCAAGGTCTTGTGAACGAATATTAAGTCTATTTTTATCAAAAAAACTAGTTAATGCTCCCTGTTTAATTTTGAATATCCAATTCGGATGTTCATGAGTCGGTGAAACACCTATCACTGTGTTTGTCTTAAATTTAAAATAAAGCTTGATTCCTTCTTTTATTGAAGTTGAAGTTCTAAATGGAGAAGTTGGTTGTAATAATAGCAAACCATCAACCTTACCATGATTAGTTTCATACCAATCTAATGCATGTATTGCTGCATCTGCAGAACTTGATTCATCACTAGATAATTTATCGGGGCGAAGCCATGGCACGTATGCACCAGCTTCTTGTGCAACCTCTTTAATTTGAACACTATCTGTAGACACCATAATGTCACAAATTTCAGATATAAGCTTTGCAACATCTACAGTCCATACGATCAGAGGCTTACCACCAAGAAGCCGAATATTCTTACCTGGGAGTCTTTTTGAGCCCCCCCTAGCTGGAATGAGAGCAAGAATCCTCACAGAGCTAAAAAGTTGCGTAATATTGTTAAACCAACTTCCCCACTTTTTTCTGGGTGGAACTGACAACCAAAAACATTTTTATTTTCAATTACAGCGGAGATAGTTCTACCACCATAAATACAATTTGCAATATGATGTTCAGGATTAGATGGACTAGCCATATATGAATGATCAAAGTATCCTGCATCGCCAGGTTTGATATCTTTAAGTAATGATCCTATCCAACTATTTTTTTCCTCAGGAGTAACTAGTGCATTCCAACCAATATGTGGAATTTTTTGAGGTTCTCCACCAATTGTAGTCATAGGAATAGCAATAACATTCCCAGAAATCAAACCTAAACCTTTTGAATTACCAAATTCTTCACTTTCTTCAAGTAACATCTGCATTCCTAAACAAATCCCTAGTAATGGAACACCTTTATTAGCTACTTCTTTTAAAGTTTCAGTGAGGCCCTGACGATTTAACTCGCTCATCCCATCAATAAATGCACCTACACCAGGTAAAACTACCTTTGATGCTTCAAGTATAACTTTATGATCTGCTGATACGGTTACAGAAGCACCACAGTATTCCAAGCCACGTTGTACACTAAGTAGATTACCCATACCATAATCAACCACAACGACTTCATACACAGTCATAACCTCTTACTTCAATACCTGAATCAAACGCAATACTACGTACGTCACTGATTGTTCCTCGGTTGTAATGCAAGATGTCAGCCATTGCAACTGCATCAGCACCAGATTTTTGGAGAGCCTCAATAATATCCTCAGGTTTACCCATTCCCCCACTTGCAATTACTGGCACATTTACTGCTTCTGTTACAGCTTTTATGAGAGCAAGATCAAATCCTTTACGTGTGCCTTCTTTATCAATAGATGTAAGCAATATCTCACCGGCTCCAAGTTCCACGCCTCTTTTTACCCATTCCACTACATCTAATCCCGAAGATTCACGACCATTATCAGTATATGCCTCCCAATGATCATTTCCATAATGTTTCGCTTCAATCGACAACACCATACATTGACTACCAAAACGTCTTGATATTTTACTAATAAGCATTGGATTAGCAATTGCAGCAGTGTTAACTGCTACTTTATCAGCACCGCTTCGTAATAGATGTGCTGCATCTTCTATAGATCGAATCCCACCGCCAACAGTCATTGGTATAAATATATCTCGTGTTGCATTTTTTACAATGTCACTAAGATTATTTCTTCCATAAAGGCTGGCTACACAATCCATGTATATCAGTTCATCAGCACCTTGCAAATAATATCGTTTTGCATGTTCATTTGGAGAGCCAATAATTCGTAGTCCTTCCAAATGAATTCCTTTAATTAAATTTTCTCCCTTTATATCTAGTCTAGCTATAAGTCGCTTATATGCCATAAGGTTTTAACTCTATTGATTCCAAGGAGTATAGCGTAACTTCCACTTCCCATCCTCAATCTTCCATAAATGAGGAGAACGGAAATCATCACAAAGAGCTAGGAACTCTTCTTGTGTCATAGAGATGTAATCCAGAAATTCCTTTTCATAACGTTTAGGATATTCACCCTCATAACGTTGCATCAATGCATTTGCTTCTTGTTTATCTATATGATGATTTCGAATTTCTTGTGCTGAGTCCATCATCGTTCTGCCAACTCCAAACTTTATCCAACGGGTATAGTAGAAAAAACCATCCACTTTATCATCTAAGCTATTGTACTTTGAGTAAGTACCTTCGGTACGTAATGGGTTAGCTTCAAAACCGGCATTTTCAACGGCATAGTAATATGCCTCTTGTGGAACCCATTTTGTGAAGTAGCCAAGGTATGTCCAATCAACTCCCTTGGAATTTAAAACTTCTGGGGACATGGGCAAATAACTTTCCAAGTCAACCAATTCAATGCCTTCATCAAGATATTCACCTACCTGTTTACCCCCTAGATAAATATCACGGACATCCGTTTTGCCGATATAGTCTAACGAATAACCTTTACTTTCTTCTGGTTCTGTATTAGAAGCAAAATTAGATGCCTCATGGGAAATTTTTTCACCATATTCTCCGGGCATTTCTCCGGTAACTATCAACGGAATATTCAATTTAGCAGCCATTTTTGCCACAAATGTTTTTTGACCCAAGATAAAAGGTTGAAATGGGTGAAGCAAATTAATTGTTGCATTACGTGTTAATAAACGATGAATTTTTCCATTAGGTGTATAAAGAAAATTATCAAATCCACCAACATGCAACCAACTCTGGAAGTTTTTCCACCCAATATCCGTGTAGAGATGAGGTGACCAAGTTACTGTAAGTGGATGCATTCCATATTTGTATTTTAACAAATGTGACTGCATTACACTGTCTTTACCCCCACTGCCTCCAATAATACAATCATAACTACCATCATCTTTACGATGTTTATTACACAGCTCGATCAGTTCTTGTTCTCGTTCATCCCAATTAATTTCACCAGTTTCTTTTAATTTATTAAAATTACAGGCGTGACAAACTCCTTTTTCATCGAAGCTTAATGTTGATTTTGTGGATTCTTTATTATGCAAATATTCATTACTTGACATTGGTTGCTGGTTTGACATATTACAAATTTTGCAGAACTTTACTTCGCGTTGTAATCCGTAATAAACCTCAAGTTTTTCCTTAGGTTTATTGTATTGAGAAACGTCAACTGCTGAACTTGGACTAATATTCATTTTATTTCCTTTTTAATGTATTTATAAATGCATGCCTATTTACATTAAACAGCCATAAAATATTTTTTTACGGAGATATTTGGGTCTTACTTAAAAATGAATTATTATACTTCATTATTATTTGCCCAATATAAATCCTCTGGACGACCAACATCCAACCAAGGCTCATGCATTGGGTAAGCAATAATGCGCTTAGATTTATCCTTAAGTCGTTCAAATAGTGATGGCATATCACAAGCGGCATTTGGAGATAATTCATTCAAAGCATTAGGAGATAATACATATACTCCAGCATTGATATGGCTTCGCGCTATCGGTTTTTCTTCGAATCCAACAACTTCAATATCTTGGGTTAGCACAACACCAAAAGGATGTTGCCATTCATGTAATCTTACCGCCATTGTTGCAGCGGCATTATGACGGTTATGGAAATCCAGTAAATCTCCATAACGAATATCAGTAATTACATCACCATTCGTTACCACAAATGAGTCACTAGGCTTATGATCTAATAAGGTTAATGCACCAACCGTACCTAAAGCTGACTGTTCACGTAGATAATCTATTTGAACACCTAAATCCTCGCCATTTCCAAAATAATTTTCAATCATATGACCTAAATAATTAATAGCTAGGACAAAATGACTAAAACCTTCTAATTTGCCTCTCTCAATAATATGTTCGAGGATAGGCTTTCCTGATACCATAATCATAGGTTTCGGACAATTTTCCGTATAAGGAAGCAGACGCGTACCTTTTCCTCCTGCCATAATAACCATTAGATTAGAGCGTGTTGGTTGAGTCGCTATGTTATCCCAAAGATGCAACCCTAAGACTTGAAGAGAATCATCAACCACAGGAATTTGTTGGATCTTATTAATAGTCATCAGTTGCAGCACAGTCTCACGCCCCATATCTGGTGGAACAACAAGCGGTTTTCTATTGGTTACGTTTTTAATCTGGCTATTAAGGTCCAACCCTTTGAGCAAGCCTCGGCGTATGTCTCCATCAGAAATGGTGCCTAAAAATTTATCCTGTTCATTTACAACCAAGACAATTTTAATCGCTACCTGATCAAGTTTACGTATTGCCTGTTTAATCGTGTCATCTGGAAGTAGTGACACAGAACGCCATAGTTCGTCAGTCATGTTATTCAAATTTTGATCATCCATACGAAATATATAATAGGCTGAAAATCACGACCCTTCTCACAATAATTCAAAATATTCAACCACTTTGTGAAATACCCTCGAGGTCATAAAAAGATTTCTTAATAATATTCTCCAAGCTAATATTTTTTATTATTCCTACAATTATTTTGCTCGCCGCCATTCCGTCTTTTTCATAAGGGTTTTTAACAGTCTCAAGAACGCTTATAAACTGTTGAGAAGAAAGCTTTTCGAATGCTTCATTGATAGATAATTTTATAGGTTTACAATTTATAACACTATCCGCCATTAGTCGGCCTTTTTGCCTATCTCCAATATTTATAGTTCCTATATTAAAACTAGGTGCCTCTCCTAATCCACTTGAACTATTTCCCACTATTGCATCAACATATTGCAATGCACTTAGATATCGCATCTGACCCAATGATGTAAAACAAACAGATTTAATATGATTTTTAGTCACATATTCATCAATCATTTGATTTATGATTCTTCCATCTGTATCACTATTAGCCTTTGTAAAAATAATATTTGTATTTTCAAGCTCATCTATAACATTTAATAAATTCTGGAATTGCTCTCTTGCAGTCAATTTCTCAAGTGTTACAGAATGAAATGTCACTAAAATATTTTTTTGATTGAGTTTAAAGTTAATTGATTTTTCAAACTCCTCTTTTGAAAGCAGCTCAAGCCTTTTAATATTTTCCATTCCCATGCCGCCAACATTAAAAACTCTTTCTGGTTGCTCACCAAGCTGAACTACTCGAGCTCTATATTCTTCAGTAGCTGTAAAGTGGATATGACTCATTTTTGTTATACTATGCCTTATAGACTCATCAAAAGCACCCTCTGTTGTCTCTCCACCATGAAGATGAGCAATAGGGATTCGTGCAATCATTGCAGCACTTACTGCTGAAAATATTTCATATCTGTCGCCTAATACAACTAATATATCGGGCTTTAAATCTTCATAGGCTTCTGAAAAAGAGATTTGTGCTAGCCCCATCGATTTTGTAATTCCAACTGATGTATCAGAAGAGAGTAACATCTCGATTTTTTTATTGATTTTAAAATCTTTTTCTATTGCCTCATAAGTCAATCCAAATTCAGGGCTTAAGTGCATTCCGGTGACTATTAGTTGGAGCTCTAAATCTTTATCTAGCTCCACCTCTTTAATAAGCCAATAAAGAAGTCCGTACTCAGCACGAGTACCTGTAATAATACAAATTTTTCTCTTATGTGACATACACTGAGGCTGGTATTATTTTAAGATTCATTCCTTATTTATTTTGATTGCTCTCGATATATTTGGAAATACAATACTATCAGCATCTACATTATTCACAATTACACTTCCTGCACCAATAGTAGCACCTGCGCTTATTTTTACGCCCGGCAATACAACGCAACCTGCTCCGAGTAGAACATCATTTTCAATTTCTACATGCCCACCCAAAAACACCGATGAAGAAACAGTGACGTTATCACCTATATGTACATTATGGCCAATAATAGCAGAAGTATTAACAATTGAATTACGCCCAACAACAGCATCAAAACTGATCACAACATTATGTGCAATATATGATCCAAAGCCAATTTCCACACCTGTAGATAAAATGGCATGTGGAGATATCAACTTGGCTAATTTAATTTTTTCAGATTCTAGAAAATTTATAATGTCTTTTCTTTTTAGAATGGCTTTTGAACTAGAGACACCAATCCCTAAAAACCCTAAATCAAATTTAGACATAAACTTATGTAAATCCTCTTCTTTTGTACAAAAATTAGGATAATTACTACCTAGTGTGTTTTCTGGGGAGCATACACCAATTATCTGAAATTTATTCATTTCGGCTACTTCTATAGCCTCTTTTGCAAAACCCCCTCCACCAATCATTATAATTCTATTAGTCATATCATTTTTTTATACAAAGTTATCATGCCATGTCACGACACAGCCAGCCCACGAATAACCCACACCAAACCCCATTAAAACAATTTTATCGCCACTATTAAAACGATTACAGTCTTTTAATAGTCCTAATGGTATTGTTGATGATACTGTATTACCAAACTCTTCAAAAGAGGTTAAAAATTTTTCATTTGGAATTTTTAACAATCTTTGTAATTGAGATAGTATAAATTTATTAGCTTGATGTAGAACAAAATAGTCAATATCCTCTATTAATAAATCATCTTTTTTTAATATATCTTTTAAAAGCTTGGGAAGGATTTTTAATGTAAAAACTAGAATTTCTGGCCCATTCATATATAAATTATTTAATGCCCTAGTATTGCCATTTTGGTCAGTAGATTCAATTAATGAAGAATCATGTATTGGGTTACAACTCCCCCCATGAGGAACTATTAAATTGCCTGAACCAGATCCATCAGTGCCAAAAATCATGGAGTCAATAAATAATTCATCTTTATCACTTGTGCAAATTAAAGTGCTTGTTGCCCCATCTCCAAATAAACTTCTAACGCTTTTATCACCTTTATGTATATATCGACTATAGCATTCTGAAGTAATTAATAATATATTTTTTGCTTGACCAGATTCAATTAAGCCCTTTGCAAGGCTTAATCCATAAATATAGCCAGAACAACCCAAATTAAAATCTAGTGCGCCACAAGTATTGTCTAAACCTAGTTTATTCTGCACAATGCATGCGGTAGTTGGCAAGAGGTAGTCAGGACTTTGAGTGCATAATAGAATATAGTCAATATCCGACTTCTTGGCAATTTCACGAGTAAAGATCGGATTTGCTGATGCTATCGCCATATCTGAAACCATTTCATCCTTAGCAATAATATGACGTTTCTTAATGCCAGTCTTTTCCTCTATCTTTTCAACACTCCATTCTATATTATGTTTTGCTAAGTCCTCATTACTTAGAATTGCTTCAGGCAAATAAGAAGAAATATATTTTATATATGCTTTCATTCATCAACCTATTGTGAAGCCGCCATCAACATTCAAATTAATACCAGTAATCCAACTAGAGTAGTCACTTAATAAAAAGGCAATAGGGCCTACAATGTCGCTAGTTTTGCCAATACCTAAAGGGTGTCTATCTTGAATTTTTTTAAACTGTTCTGAAGTTAACCCTTGTTGAAATTCAGACAACATTTTTGTTTCAACCACACCAGGGGAAATGCAATTCACTCTAATTTTTTGTTTTGCTAATTCAATTGATAAAGATCGTGCAAGCCCTTGAAGTGCGACTTTAGAAGCTGAATATTCACTGATACCAGCTTGACCAGTTAAAGCTGCAGTTGAACTTAAAAAAACCACACTACTGCCGTTTATATTGTATCTACCCTTCTTTCTCAAACACTTAACTAAAAACAACGCACTTTTAACATTAATATTGAATAATTTATCAAAAGTACTCTCTGAAACTATTTGTACTGGCATGGTATGCTGAATACCAGCACAATGAATTAATCCGTCCAATGCTCCACATTGAAAAAACAACTCATCCATTAACACTGAAATATTATTTAAATTTGAAATATCAGCAATAATCTGACTGTGCCCACCCCCAATTAGCAAGCTAAATGTTTCGTTGAGTCGAGGAACATCTCTTGCAGTAATTATTACCTTAGCCCCCAACTCGGATAAAAAAATTGCCACATCCCTACCAATTCCAGATGATGCGCCCGTAACTAATACTGTTTTATTATGTAGCGATTCTTTTAACATTATAATTCTATAATATTTAAAATCTTAGTATCACTTAAATCAGCAATAACAGAACTCCATGACAAGCCAACCCCAAAACCAGCCATAAGAACCTTCCCCTTAATTATGCTCTTTTTATGGCAAATAGTTAGAGGTATTGAAGCTGAGCTGGTATTACCATACTGGTCAATACTCACTGGGAACTTCTCAAAATCTATACCAATAGATGAAGCTAAAGTTTTCAGCATGAACAAATTTGCCTGATGAAAGACAAAATAACTAATATCATCTTTTTCTAAATCAGAGAAAGAAAGACTCTCCTTAATTAATTTAGGAATACACCTCAAGGTAAATGCAAACACTTCGCCGCCATTCATTGTTAAATAATTATCTTTATATGAAGTTCTTTTGGCATACTTATTATCAATAATAATAGCTTCAAAACCTGATCCATCAACACCTAGAACGCAACTAATACTGCTATTTTTTTTTCTGGTTAAAATGGTAGCACAACCCGCATCACCAAACAATAAGCTCGTACTATTATCATTTTTATCAATAGTTTTACTAATAGTATCTCCAGTAAGTAATAGAATATTTTCCACCCCTGACTGAATCAAACCTGATGCTAAAAATAATCCATGCGTATATCCAGAACAACCTAGATTTACATCATACGCAATAGTATCATTAGAAATTCCTAAAATACTTTGAATGATACAAGCTGTTGCAGGTAATTGATATTCTGGCGTCTGACTAACAAAGATTACTGCACCAATATCTTCTGCATTAAGAGATGTTTGATCGAAAATATCTTGTGCTGCAGCAATACATAAATCCATTGCACTTTGATCATCATTAACTACATGCCGCATCTTAACACCAATGCTTTTAATTACTTTAGAATTGTTATCATTAGCAATATTTTTAATTGTATTTTTTGGCACACATGCCGCAATACTATGAATATGAACGTTAGAAATTTTATACATACTTAATTTTATGAGTCTATTACAAGTTGAACTAACTGCTGTACATTCTTAACATCGTATAGTTCACTAGGGTCTAGTATTTTGTTAAATGCATTACTTACTGAACCAATAAAAACTACTACAGCAAGAGAATCCCATATCCTCTCGTCTAAATCCATTGTGATTTCAATCGAATCCATTTCTAGCGTTTCTGCAATTACATCTAATATTTGATTTTCATTCATTGTGTCTCTCTCTTTGTGAGTATGTATTTTAATTTTTCTCTAAAATGATTGATTCGTAACTCTCCATCTTGGCAAAATTTTAATGGCTCAACATTCCATGCATCTTCATAAACCTGAGAACAAATATTTTCATCTTCAGAAAAAATTTTTCGATTAGTTTTGATAGTTGAATTTAAAAAATACTCGGTTAAATCATTTTTATTAACTTTACTCGAGAAAAGCCTACTATGGAAATTTGTTTTTTTTGAAGAGTTGCCTGGAAAAAAGTTTTGCAATGAGTAAGTGAACCCATATGTAAAAGACAAGAAAGAGAATGGGAAAATTAAGATGCTTTGATAACCATCATAGTCTACATCTACATCAAAGTCATTATGAATCTTTTGCATACCAGCTTCAATTCTTTTATTGTTAATACGTGCCTTCCAAATGGAGTTTTCATTATAAGATAAATCTTGTTCTGTTTTTAGTTTAAGTAAGGACAAGGTATTTGGATGAACTTTTGCAATATGATAAGGCTCTAATGCATTTTCTATAGCAATCGGCCAATCGCAACTCCATTCATAATAGTCTAAATCAATGCGCGAAACCATTTTATTAGATATCTCTTCAAGAATAGGCTTTAACTTCGATAGTTGCTCATCAAGACTTTGTTTAGGATTAAAACTAACAAAAATAAAATCTCCGCAATAATCTAAATTTAGCTTATTTAAATCAGCTTCATCTAAATTACAATTACTAAATTCCTTCTTTTTTGGTATTTTTAACTCTCCTTTTCTATAACTCCAGCCATGGTAAGGACATAAAATATTCTGGTTTCCAGAAACGTCTGAGAAAAATTTTGTACCGCGATGAGGACAAATATTATCAAATGCAAGTAATTCTCCATCATCATTAAAAACAACAATATTTCTATTTAATAAATCTAGCTTAATATAGTCTTTATCATTCATTAACTCTGATTTATGTCCAACCAAATGCCAATAATTATCAACTAAAATTTTAGATAATATCTGAGAGTCTTTCATTTACATATTTTATAAGTTAATAATCTGATCTTTAGAAAAAAATCTCTTTGCTTTTGTGCCTATATGATCCCAGTAATGTATCGAAGATATTCCAGTTCCAGGTCTTTTACTAATTAAATTTTCCTCAGTAAATTCGTCGCCTTTTTTAATATCGATAGCCGCCACTAAACTTCTTCTTGCTATATTCATATTATGCATTTCAGCAGACGCAGGAATTTTTACACCATGACCTATAGACTCTTCTATCGCCCTAATTCCAAGAACCAGATCTTTCAACTCTTCAGGCTCTAAAGATGCTTTGTGATCTGGACCAGGTAGATTTTTATCCAAAGTAAAGTGTTTTTCGATTATTGTTGCTCCCCTAGCAACTGCGGCAATCGAAATATATATTCCTGACGTATGATCAGACAACCCTACAGGAAGGTTGAATGCAGCTCTAAGAGTATCCATTGCTCTTAAATTTACACTTGAATAGGGAGAGGGATATTCTGTCGTGCAATGAAGAAGCTCAACTTTTTTTTGCAAAATTTCTTGACCCTTAGGTGAGCAAAATACATCTTTTGAATTTGAAAGTAGTGGTCTTTGTTTAGGATATAAATATCCATGTGCTAATATTCCAAGAGCAACTTCCACTTCTGCAAGAGTTGACATTCCTGTGGATAAAATAATCTTTTTATCAGTTCTTGCGGCGTAATACAATAACTGTGAATTGGTGACCTCTCCAGATGAAATTTTTAATTGTTGCAACTTCATAGTATTTGACAAAAAACCAATACTCTCTTTATCAAATGGTGTTGCTAAAAATTCAATGTGTTTTGTCTTGCAATATTTTGCTAACTCAAGATAATCTGAATCCTTCAAGACTAATTTTTTTACCATCTCTAACTGAGACTCATCGCCGCCAGTTGATTCTATTTGGTAATTTGCTTTAGGGGCTTGTTGACTAATAACATTTTTAGGATTTCCCATTTGAAATTTAACCACATCAACGCCAGACTCTATCGCAACATCAACTAACTCAAAGGCCCTATCAATAGAGCCATTATGGTTCACTCCTATTTCGGCAATTATTTTTGTCATTTAATTGTATTTTCCATGAAAAATTAATTTTACAGATGAATATGACATTGATAGGTGTTAATGAAAATTATAATGGACTGCTGGCCTACGAGCATTTTGAGCTGGAGTTTTCCTGCACCCTTTCTAACGCCTTAAATTAAGAATTTGCATTATAAATGAATATTAAAAGTAATTTTAGGCCTCACATAATCAACATAAGATTGAAAATATTAATTCCTCAATTTTAAAGATCAAAACAGTATATGTATTTAATTTCAATTCATATTTATTGCACTACTAGGGATATTAATAACGCGCTCTTCTAACCATTCTGAATTTGTTAAATCATCAAATTGGGCATACTCAAACATTGGTAATTTATTCATTAAAATCCAAATTGGGCGAGACGCTACATTCTGTGAGTTAGATTCATTCAGAAATTCATCTCGTTGCTGTTGGTTACGAAGAATAATTGAATTTAGCCAATAATTTGACTTGCATTCTGCTGGCTCTTTAACAAAGGTAATATCTGTTGCTTTAAAAAAATCTTCATACATATTAGCCAATTTGCGCTTGCTGTGAATAAAGTTATCAAGATTTTCTAATTGTGCGACCAATAAAGCAGCATTTAAGTTTGGCATTCGATAGTTATAGCCAACCATATCGTGTTTAAAATCCCATTTATGTGGTACTTTAGCAGTCATGGTTAAATGCTTAGCTTTTTTTGCAAATGTCTTGTCACTTGTAACAATACACCCACCACCGCCTGCTGTGATAATTTTATTTCCATTAAAACTCATAACTCCAACCTGCCCAAAGTTTCCAGTATGCTTGTCTTTATAAAAACTACCTACGCTTTCAGCTGCATCTTCGATTAGAAATATATAATACTTATTACAAATATCTTTAATTTCATCTATCCTGCAAGGATGGCCAAAAGTATGCATAGGCACACAGGCTTTAATCACTTTACCTGTTTTATTATTTACACACTGTTGCTTTTTGACTGTTGTATTATTTTCAAGAAATCCTTTCAATGCAGATGGTGATAAACCCATAGTGTCTCTATCAACATCAACAAATATAGGCTGGGCACCACAGTAACGTATAGCATTACAAGTTGCAACAAAGGTAAGAGCCTGGGTGATCACTTCATCATTCTGCTCCACATTAGCCAGTAGCAGTGATACATGCAATGCCGAAGTTCCATTGCTAGTTGCGATGGCATATTTAGCGCCAGTATAGCTTGCAATTTTTTCTTCAAATTCATCTACAAATTTCCCAGCAGACGATACAAAGGTAGAATCTATACACTCATTTAAATATTTTTTTTCATTACCTATAAACCTTGGCTCATGCAAAGGAATAAACTCCTTTGTTTTATAAGTATTCTGAATAAAGGAAATAACATCTTCAAACATTACATTTTTCCATCTAAGTATCTACCAGTATCATAATAATCAAATTTTGGAATCATCTTAATAAATTCACTAACAATCTCTTTTTTAGTCCATTTCATATTCAACTTAAACCCTTGAATTGTATTCGAAAAATTATTCAATTGATTTTCATTAAATTCTGGACTATTCTTGATTATTCCTAAATTTTCAAATCGATCCATATCAAGAGCCTCTTCATCAGTATAAAACTCTTCAAAATCTTTCTCTCCAGTTGTGCTAGTATCTGTAAATAAACAAGGCCATTTCCCTTTTTCTGGTAAAGTGTTAATTAAATCCCTAGCCTCATCTTCTGAAGTACAGATGTGAGCTTCATAGCCCTTATCTTTTAGATATTTAATCGCGATATCAGCAAAAGATATTAAATGTAAAGCTTCACTCAGTTTTGGAAAAAATATATCTCTATTTTCTCCAAAAATACAGCTCATTAAGCATAGCTCTGCACTTTCTTGTGAGGTTATAAAATAGCGTTTTATATCATTAGGTACAGCGATTGGTTGCCTTTTCTCAATTCTCTGGTTAAAGCCATGCAACAGTGAGCCATCACTAAAAGCAACATTGGCAAATCTTGCTGTTGAA
>Ga0055584_100001122_pt1 | contig 26183 bp, 27 predicted proteins | sample OSDHelmetaG_FD_58716 | JGI IMG/M metagenome (GOLD analysis project Ga0055584, IMG submission 58716) | Pelagic marine sediment microbial communities from the LTER site Helgoland, North Sea, for post-phytoplankton bloom and carbon turnover... | ecosystem: Environmental > Aquatic > Marine >...
TAATGTCCAGGGAGACCTACCGTTTCTGGAACCACGACTCGTACAAGCTGCCGTTGAAGCACTGAGAGAAGGGCAAGCAGACATTGGAGCCTTAGTTTCAAAGATCACGGATCCCGATGAAATCAACAATCCAAGCGTTGTGAAAGTCGCTGTCGATTTTTCGGGCGACAAAAGCTGCGCGCCAGCTTTGTACTTCAGCAGAAGCGCGATCCCGTCCGGAGACGGACCGCTATACCACCACATCGGGATATACGCATACACACGCGACGCCCTAAAGCGCTTCGTATCCCTACAACCAGGCGGACTAGAGATTCGCGAGCGTCTCGAACAATTACGTGCCCTGGAAAACGGCATGCGCATCTCAGCCGGTCTCGTTGACACTGTTCCGTTCGGCGTCGATACTCCCGCCGACCTTGAACGGGCTAGACGTATTCTAGCGTCTTGGCTGGTCCCAGAGCTGCTCCTATGACATCCAAATCAAACCCCGCGAATACAATCTCCTTTCAGGGCGTTCTCGGCGCGAATTCGCATATGTCTTGCCAATCCGCCTACCCGGACATGACGCCGTTGCCGTGTGCAACATTCGATGAAGCCTTCGCAGCCGTCAGAGATGGCGACGCCCTCTATGGCATGATTCCAGTTGAGAATTCGGTCATGGGGCGGATTGCCGACATTCACCATATCCTTCCTGACTCAGGACTTCATATTGTCGGCGAACATTTTCAACGGGTGAACCATCACTTGCTCGCTGTTAAGGGAGCGACATTGGAAGGCCTAAAAACGATCGAGAGTCAGCTCCCAGCATTATCTCAATGTCGAACATTCATTCGCGAGCACGGACTGACACAGGTCACAGCCGGTGACACAGCAGGCGCCGCCAAAGATGTTGCAGAGCGCGGGGACACTACTGTTGCTGCGATCGCGTCCTCACTGGCTGCCGAAATCTATGGTCTAGAAACACTGGCATCAGGAATCGAAGACGCCGAGCACAATACGACCCGCTTTATTGTGATGGCCCGTGACCCGGTTATCCCACCCTTGGATGACAACACTGTGGTCACCTCTTTCGTGTTTCGCGTTCGAAGCGTACCAGCCGCGTTGTACAAAGCCCTCGGCGGGTTCGCCACCAACAGCGTGAACATCACTAAGTTAGAAAGTTATTTGGTGGACGGACATTTCACCGCCGCTCAATTTTATGCGGATATCGAAGGGCACCCTGACGACCGGTCAGTCAAGCTCGCTCTTGAAGAATTGGCGTTCTATTCCAAGGAATTGAAAATACTCGGCACCTATCCAGCTCAACCATATCGACTGGAGTCCACAACACCGGAAGACGATTAGACACGTCTATTTTTCGGCGCGCCAATTCTCAAGCAGCATCCGAGCGATGGAGTGTCGGTTCGGTAACTTCGGGCCAGGCGTTTCGTCGCCCATTTCTCCATAAAACTTTAAATCCTCACGGGTGACCCACCGGATATCGTCCAACTCGTCGTCGTCAGGATTGAATTCTGTCGTCGTGGCCTTGGCGTTGAATCCGAGCATCAGGGACGATGGAAAGGGCCACGGCTGAGACGCTTGGTAGACGACGTCCTTAACGAGCACGCCAGTTTCTTCTTTTACTTCCCTGATCACGCACTCTTCAAGGGATTCTCCCGGTTCAACGAATCCAGCAACAACGGAATACATACCGTCTGGCCAGCGGCTCTGACGGCCAAGCAGACACTGTTGCCCATCCGGATGTTCGACAAGCGTGATGACGGCAGCATCGGTTCTTGGAAAGGCACGATAGCCGCAATCCGGATCAGAGCAACGCCGGATATGCCCACCGTCTCGCGATTCGGTAGGCGCACCGCACCGACCACAATGCAGGTGATTCGCATGCCACAGGACCATACCCCGGGCGTAAGCCATCATCGCCGCCTGATCCGCGTCTAAAGATCCAACCCGCGCATGCAACGGCTCAAACACACCATCAATCTCAGGGTGGTCTGGGGCCTCTTCGCCATGGACGCTCAGAGCAAACCAAGGCGTTTCATTAGACAATCCAAGGAAAATAAAATCTAACGCAGACCCACCCAGGTGAGTCGCATCGCCAGAGGAAATATACCGCGCGCCGCCTTCATGGATGTCGAATAGATGATTCCCATTCCAGATTGGCAGAACTCTCGCAGCTTCACTGACACGCAGGCGTTCAACATCTGATTCGACCGGCCGGACAGCGGCAGCCCGATCCAAATTTACACCTGTGTAAGTGAGGCGCCAGGGTGATGCGGAATCAGTCATAATTTCATAGACCTAGTGAGGTTAGTGACCGCGGTGATAAGGGTGACCAGTAAGAATGCAATGGGCGCGATACAATTGTTCCGCCACCAAAACACGCACCAACATATGCGGCCAAGTGACAGACCCAAACGACAATACCAAATGGGCTTTATTCACGACCTCTGCGCCCAAGCCATCCGCGCCCCCGATAACAACGGCGAGCGTTCTTTCGCCATCGTCCCGCCATTGCCCGAGCTGATTTGCAAACTTTTCGCTATCGAGCGCTTTGCCACGAGAGTCTAAACACACGATTTTTGCACCTACTGGAATCGCGGCAAGCAAGCCATCCGCCTCTTGCTTGGCTTGTGCAGCATGGTCGTTCTTTGCACGCGCTTCAATTTCACGGACGTCGACGGTCCACGGCAACCTTTTAGTATAGGAGTCGATTAGCGTCTGCTCTGGCCCTGAGCGCAGCCGACCAACAGCGGCAACGATGATGTTCATTGCTCAGGCTCGCGTGATATCAGCATAGACAAAGACGTTGAATGACTATGCGGTTTGGACAGACGGTTCGTTTTTCTCTTCAGTCTCAGGAGAGAGAGCCCATATCTTTTCGATATTATAGAAGGCACGCACTTCTGGCCTGAACAGATGAATGATGACGTCGCCAGCATCGATCAAAATCCAATCGCTTTGCGCCCGCCCCTCAGTCTTGGGGTAAATGCCAAGCGCCTTCAGCTTTTCAACAATATGTTCCGTCATAGCGCTCACAAGGCGCCCTGAATTGCCCGACGCGACTATCATTCGGTCTGCGATGGAGGTTTTGCCGACAAGGTCGATAGTTACCATGTCTAAGGCTTGATCATCCTCTAGGGATGCTTCGATGCATTCGACCATTTGCTCCAGGTCGACCGGAGTATGTGGTGAGTTAATGATCAACTCCCCCTGTGGGTCCATTACGCCGGCCTTGGCACCTGAGGTGCTAGTCATTGTAGTGAGACCGAATTTCTGAAGACGATGCACTGTGCTGTCGTTGCGACACATAAACCCACATGGGCTGTGTCTTTTGCCACAAAGCGAGTGGCTTTGAAGCGCGCAGCCGACGAGAAGCGAACCGCCACGAAGCCATTCCGGACAACGCCTTATGAGAATAAGGCGAACGGTCGAAAACTGCAACGTGGACAGTTTTAAATATTCTTGACCATCGTGACCATGCCGGGATTTGCGTCAGATTATCGGCACCCATAAGCCACACGAACTGCGCTTTGGGGAATCGCCGCTTTAGAAGATCTAGGGTTTTCCAGGTTCGATCAGAACCCAATCCACGCTCGATGTCCGTCACTTTAATCCAAGGCGGCAAGCCCATGGACTGCGCTGTTGAGACACGCTCATCAAGCCCCGCCATGCCTTTGGTAGGTTTTAGGGGGTTTTGTGGGCTCACCAACCACCACACTTGGTCTAGGCCTAGCCGTCTCTTAGCCTCGAGACTAATGTGAAGGTGACCCTCATGCGCTGGGTTAAAAGACCCGCCAAGCAGGCCAATTTTTATACGGCGGCTGTCCCCCCACCGTGATGGCATGAACATTTCTACACCCGTGCCTCAGGCTCGCGTCGTGCCATCGCCACGCACCTTGTACTTAAAAGTCGTTAGCTGCTCGACGCCGACCGGGCCGCGAGCATGCATCTTCCCAGTGGCAATCCCGATCTCAGCGCCCATACCGAATTCCCCGCCGTCGGCAAATTGTGTCGATGCATTGTGCATAACAATCGCGCTAGAGAGTCCATTCATGAAGTCTTCGGCGGCCTGAGCGTTCTCAGTGATGATGGCGTCGGTATGCTCAGAGCCGTGCGTATTGATATGGGCAATAGCTTCGTCAACGTCAGCGACCATTTTGACGGACACAATGGCATCTAGGTATTCAGTATCCCAATCCACATCCGTCGCTGCGACAACTTTTTCGTTTATGGCCTGTACCGATTCATCACCACGCACTTCACACCCTGCCGCTATTAGGTCTTCAAGGATGAGAGGTAGAACTGAATTAACAACGGCGCGATCCACCAGAAGCGTTTCCATCGCGCCGCAAATCCCTGTACGCCGCATTTTGGCATTCAATGCAACACGACGCGCCTTATCTGCATCCGCATCCTCGTGGATGTACGTGTGACACAACCCAACGAGGTGTTGGAAGGTCGGCACGCGACTCTCGCGCATCACGCGTTCCGTTAATGACTGACCGCCACGAGGCACAATGACGTCGATATAATCCGTCATGACCAACATTTTACCCACAGCTGCACGATCTGTCGTCGGTACCATTTGGATACACGCCTCCGGAAGGCCTGCTTCAGCAAGACCTTTGTGCAAGCAGGCCAAAATGGCACGCGAACTATGAAAGCTCTCTGATCCGCCCCTTAAAATACAAGCGTTACCCGCTTTCAAGCACAGCGCACCGGCATCTGCGGTCACGTTGGGACGAGATTCATAAATAACGCCAATCACGCCCAAAGGCATACGAACGCGTTCGATTTTTAGGCCACTGGGCTGTTCCCAATCAGCGATGATTTCGCCGACGGGATCTTTAAGGCCAGCAACCGCTTCGAGCCCCTTAGCCATTCCTTCGATACGGTCTTCGTTCAGCTCAAGCCGGTCCATCAGCGCTGCGGTCAGGCCCTTGGTACGGCCGGCATCCATGTCGATTGTGTTCTGAGCAATGAGGGCAGACGAATCTGCGCGGAGAGACGTAGCCGCTGCCAGAAGAGCAGCGTTCTTTGTCTCGGCCGGAACATTGGCCAGCTCGCGTGACGCCGCAACAGCATCTCTGCCGACCGCCTCCATAACGGCGTCAATGTTGTCACCCACTGTATCTGTTTGTCCCGCGCCATCCATGGCGTTTCTCCTCGTCGGTGCCGGTAGTCCAAGAAGACTCCGTCACACCGCCTATTATAGTCCAACCTCACGCATCAAGAACGAGATCGTCTCGATGAACGACTTCTGATCGACCCTGATATCCGAGAACACCCTCTAACGCATCAGAGCGAAGCCCCTTGATACGCCTCACGTCGTCGGCACAGAACGCGCTTAGTCCCTTGCCCAAAATCCGACCTGTGTTATCGGAAACCGCAACCGCATCGCCACGCTCAAAGTTACCCTTAACATCCGCGACTCCAGCAGGAAGCAAACTCTTACCCTCAGCCAACGCCTTCGCGGCACCATCATCAATAACCACGGTTCCAGTCGGGTTGAGGGTCCCTGCGATCCAAGTTTTTCTGGCCGCTCGAGGCTCTGCCGCGCTGATAAACCAGGTGCATTGCGCCCCGTTCTCCAGCGCTGAAAGGGGATTGTTGACTGTGCCAAGAGCGATCGCCATGTGGCAGCCAGCCGACATACAGATATCCGCGGCCATCAGTTTCGTAACCATGCCGCCAGTCCCATGACCAGGCTTAGCAGCCGCCGCCATATCGCGCACCGAGTCATCAACGACCTTTATCTCGGAGATGTGCTTGGCATCTGGGTTGCCTGTTGGGTCAGCGGTATACAAACCGTCTACATCCGACAACAACACACAAGCATCAGCGCCGATCATGGCCGCGACACGAGCCGCGAGACGGTCGTTATCACCAAACCGAATTTCAGTGGTTGCTACCGTATCGTTCTCATTAATCACTGGCACTGCACCGAGACGCAACAGTGTATCCAATGTTGTTCGCGCATTAAGAAAACGGCGGCGGTCTTCCGTATCATCAACAGTCATCAAGACCTGAGCCACGGTCAAGTCATGCCGACCCAGTGATTCTTGATAGGCCTGAGTCAGCCGCACTTGCCCTGTCGCCGCGGCAGCCTGCTTCTCTTCCAAACGCAAACTTTGGTTGGTGAGGTTAAGAGGGCCGCGACCGATGGCAATGGCACCAGATGTTACAATCACAACATCCTGACCGCGCGCGCGCATAGCCGCGATGTCATCGCACACGGCGTCAAGCCAAGGCCGGTGCAAAGCGCCGGTCGTTTCGTCGACCAGCAACACCGAACCGATCTTTACAACAACACGCTCGGCCTTAACGATATTGGGCGTATTCAGGGCGTCCATGGAACTGCCTCCGGCGCGTCCTCTTCGTCAGTCACTTTACGATTGGCAGGAACTGTCTCAAACAGCGCACGTAAAATTTCGGTTCGGCCCTGACCAGAAATACCAGACAGTTCAAACACGTGCGCAATACCCGCGGCTTTCAGAGCAGCTGTTTTCTCAGCGATTTCTTCATCAGAAATCGAATCGCATTTGTTGAGCGCAACAATCTCGGTCTTTTCATCAAGACCAGCACCGTAGGCTGCCAACTCTGCACGCACCGTTCTAAAGGAGTCCACGACATCATCGGCGGTTCCGTCGATGAGATGGAGTAAGGCACGACACCGCTCAATATGACCGAGAAAGCGTGTGCCTAATCCTGAGCCTTCATGGGCCCCTTCGATGAGGCCAGGAATATCAGCTAATACCATTTCACGACCATCGAGATAGGCGACCCCTAAGTTGGGATGCAGCGTCGTAAATGGATAATTCGCAATTTTGGGCCGCGCACTGGTGACAATAGAAAGAAATGTCGACTTCCCAGCATTAGGCAGCCCGACCAATCCGACATCGGCGATTAACTTGAGACGCAGCCAGAGCCAGCGCTCTTCCCCCAGGTGCCCAGGGTTCGCATTGCGAGGCGCTTGGTTGGTTGAACTTTTAAAACGAGTATTGCCCCAGCCGCCATTGCCACCTTCAAGCAAGACGATTTCTTGATCGGCTTCGGTCAAGTCGACCAATACAGTCTCACGGTCTTCCGCTAAGATTTCTGTACCGATGGGCACAGCGATGCGCAAGTTCTCACCACCCTTACCTGCACGATCTTTGCCCTGGCCGTCTTGCCCGACAGGCGCTTTAAAATGCTGCTTGTAGCGAAAGTCGATCAGCGTATTGAGATTAGCGTCTGTGTAAAAAACGATGTCACCGCCACGACCGCCGTCGCCGCCGTTCGGACCGCCGTACTCGATGTACTTCTCGCGACGGAACGCAACGCAACCGTTGCCGCCCTTGCCGCTTTTTACGAAGACCTTGGCTTGATCAAGAAACTTCATGGTTGGTCTGCCGAACTCTCATCACGATGAAACAAAGAAAAAGGGGAATGGACGTCCATTCCCCTCGCATAACTTTGTCTGGTGACGGAACGTCGCAGTTAGATGCGTTAGCTCGCCGGGTCGACGGACACGAAGGTACGTCCCTTGTATCCTTTACGGAAACTGACTTTGCCTTCAGTTAAAGCAAAGATTGTGAAGTCCCGGCCAAGCCCAACGTTTTCGCCCGGGTGCCACTTGGTACCGCACTGACGAATGATGATGTTGCCAGGAATAACGTTCTCGCCGCCGAACTTTTTGACGCCAAGCCGCTGACCCGGTGAGTCGCGGCCGTTACGGGAACTACCACCTGATTTTTTATGCGCCATGAGTCAGTCTCCTACTTGCTGTCTTCAGCGGATGCGTCTACCGCATCGTCTTTTTTAGCCGCAGCCTTTTTGGCCGGTGCCTTTTTCTTCGCTGCTCCGCCGACATCAGTAATCTGCACAACTGTGAGATCCTGGCGATGACCAGCTTTACGAACATAACCCTGGCGGCGCTTCTTCTTGAACACCACGATCTTGTCGCCGCGGGCTTGCTCAACAATCTTGCCTTGGACAGCAGCGCCCTCAACATGGGGGGTGCCGATTTTGTCGCCAACCATAAGCACTTCATCAAATGTGACGGCTGCACCGGCGTCGCCCTTAAGGCTCTCGACAGTGATCACATCATCCTTGGCTACACGGTACTGTTTACCGCCGGTCTTAATTACTGCGTGCATAATTGATCTTCCGAAAAACGAAAACGGCGGGCCAGAGCCCGCGCGGTTGGGCGGGAATATACTCACCCGCGTCGCCGAGTCAACGCCTTTAGAAGCGATTTTGCCTTATTTATCAAGCAAATCAGCGCCTTTCAGCCTCTTTATAGCGCTAGATACTTGGTCGACAAAACACTGAAAAACCGCCAAAAGCCTAGTTCTGACAATTGCAGGGTGATCAGCCTTCCTGTACGGTCCGCGCGCTTTCGACCCGAGGCCAATAGATACAGCTGCGGAGAGGTGCCAGAGTGGTCGAATGGGGCGGTCTCGAAAACCGTTGTCCGTGCGAGCGGACCGTGGGTTCGAATCCCACCCTCTCCGCCATTACTTCTAATAAATACAATAATAACAATGACTTATGTATTTATTAACTACCTTACCCATCTTTCTACCCATCTTCTGAATCGGCTTTTGTGATATGGAGACTTCAGAGAGGGACATCCATGGCAAATTAGATGCAAGAAGACAGGTGCGGGGATGTTGCAATAGAAACTCTACCGAAGTAAGGGCAGTTCATCGGTAAGCTTGGTTGACTAAACAACACATGCGGAAAGCGTGTTGAAAACGTAGGAAAAGCACTCGATGGAAATCGCCATCACCAAAGACCTCATTTTCAATCAATCAATGCGCATCGAGTCATTTGAATGCGATAGTGGCAACGAAGATCAGCATCTCTACTTTTATCATTTTAGCAAGACTGGGGGCACGTCCGTTAACGCATCCCTGAGAACACTGGCGTTGGCACTGGGCAAACGTTTTGGCCAAATCCTTAAACAAGAGGAGGGTGTTGAAAAACCAAAGCCAGAGCAATTGAACCCCATGCCATGGATCTTAAGCGGACATACCAAGTACGGATATCACGAATTTTTTGGCACTAATTTGTCAATCATCTCGGTCATTCGTGACCCTATAGACCGCGTCTTATCTCAATATTTCTGGAAGTATCGCGCGACGGAAGCAAGTGCGCTGGCCGACAAAGGTCTCTTTACTGACTTTCTTGAGCGACACGCCCATCATAATAAAATGGCGTGGGGTCTATTAGGAAGTGACAGTAACGCCGAAAAACCATCGGACCTTGCAATCAACAGGCTATCAAATTTCAAATATGTAACGACAACCGAATACATAGCCCAGATGATGAGCGTGATCGCGTCGGTGAACGGGTCACCATCGTTCCTCGTACAACGCGGCAAGGTCAATCCGCATATTAAAATTAAAGATGAATTACGTTGCGAATTTGGGGCCAGAATAGAAAAACAAAACCTTATTGACGCAGAGATTTTCTCCTACGCTGAAAAACGGCGTCGAATGTTAGAAGAAGAGTATCGTAGGCTCGCAGCAAACCCTCGCCGGAAAGCAACGCTATTGACGGGAAATCATCACCTTGAAGATTCCGTACTTTCAACAGGCAAGGGCGTATGGATTGCTGATACCGAGAGTAAAAAAGTTTACTACTCCGGGGAAGATTTGTGGGGGGCGCCGCCTAAACAAATATCTAGTTTGCCAAAAAGCCTAAATCTAGAAATGGCTTTTAGAACAAAATCAAATACTGATTAAACTTCATGTTCTATGAGACTTATCAGCATGGTGAAGAACAGCGTCCGAGGCTTTGATTATAGCTGGTGCAACGCTGGAATTTGGTGACCTAGACGGCCATTTTTTAACCCGCTTGAATCAAGCTCTCAGCAACGGGGTAATTAACAGTTCCCTTAGGGTAGTCGCCTAAAATATACCGCCAAAGCCGTATAAATATTTGTCGTTGCTTGGCGGACCATTGGCTTTTCCAGGTATCCTCAACTCCAATGCTTCTTTTACGATGAGTGTTCTTCTTTCCTAATGTCTCGAAAGCAGTTGCAATATTATCGTCATCCGTTATCTGGCCGTTAGTAATGAAGCTAATCAATCTCCTAATCTCAGAATAGGCTACCGTGTAGTCTTCAAATTTGAACGTTTCGATATTACTTACTTCTATTTCAAGAAGGTGACCGATAGCTGACTCCGCGCATTGGAAAAATACAATGTCTGAGCGTTCGTTCAGGTTCACTATTGCGGCTATCTCAGGGATGCTTCTAATCTTTTGAAAGGTTTCCTCTTGCTTCGTGGCAGTAGTGTTTCCCAATTTCAATTTCTCTTGATTCTGAGAATCTGTCACGACTATTGGATCCCGCACCAGAGCGCAAAATTGGGCCCCGAGTGAGTTGCACGCGCCCAAGCCTTGAACACCATGGTTTCCACTCAAATGGTTCATCCCGACATACTCGACGCTGTTGGCATCCCCCCATTGCTTCGCTAAAGAAAGGGCTGACAACGAATCACGGTTTGCATCGTGTTGGGGTTGCAGCCCTACAAGACCGTGGAAACATTTTATCTTTGAACCAGCCGAGAGTAACTGACTCAGCCACTGTGTTGCCATGCTCCCGCTTGAACTTATGAAAAATAACTTTTTCATGCCACCGCCTAATCAATTTCTGTCTGCTCATTAGCTTAGTCTTTTAGACGGTGACCATTCCATTATAAAATTAACGATCAGCCCACTTGGGTTTAATAATACTCACGATAGCTTGCCCCCCCCTTCATATACATGGATGTGCTCAGCCGTGACCTTTTGCTGGCCTTTTCCTCTGTGTTTATTCAGAGAGTCTAAAAGGTCCGCCGCGACGGAAAGCCCAAACCAGCGTTTCTAGAACCGGCCACTCAATAATCGCTTTGTGCATCCGGTTCGAGGGCAACCAACGGCGCGGTGCCGATGCCTAGAAATGAGGAATCCTCCAACCGTATCCAGTTGTGATACCGCCCAGCGGTTTCGCGAATAGCGTCGCCTGGTCCGGCGATGACATCGATATCATCTTGAAAGAAATTCATCTGACCTGACACGATATAGAGGAGAGCATCTCGATCTCCTCGGGTTTTATTAGTCGGGCCGCTCTTATAGTTTTTTGTGACCACAAGCCCGTTGCCGTCAAAGGCATAGTTCGTCATGTCGAGGCGGATGGCATTGGCCGGTGCGTCTTTCAACTCTTCGGCTGTGGTGACAAGCACACGCTCCCCATCCGGTTTGTACCAGTATCCCATTTGACCAAACGTTGTGTCAGCTGCGCGCACCACCATAGGTTTGGCGTTGTTTTTGGTGCCAGTGACAACCCAAAGAACAACCGTTGCATCGCCATCGCCGCGCAAGGTGCCAGACGGGTGACTCACCACATCTTTTTCTTTGATGGATACAACCTTCCCAGCCACCTCGACCTGACCTTCACCTTTGAGCATGTACAGGGTGGTTTCATCCGTCAGGGCATGCCGCATGCCGCCATGATCTTTTTTAAACTCAAGGACGTGAATAGAGCCTGTGGGAAAGACATAGGACTTCTGCGTATAGCGGGACGCCTCTGAGGGCGCTTGATCGACCGCCAACTGCCCGCGCACAGTGTGCGTTTGAGATCCAGCATCAGTAGATACATCCCAAGCAGCAAACTCCATCGGCGTAAGCGAGTCACCCGCAATGAACGTTTCAGACAACGGGCTGGTTTGAGCAGCAAAAGCATCGTGAGGTGAAACTGTTGCGATCAAAAGGTGAGTCGCTGAAAGTGCAACTGCATACCTGAGCATTGTATATGCCTTCCTATATACGTGTCGTTAGGGTTGAGTGTGGCGCTTACGCGTATGACTGTCGCGGTTGAAATGCGCGCGGGTCATATCTTTTTCGTAAGTGGGTTTCACGCATGCTCGCCCTATGGCTAAGCGCGGGCCAAAGCCACCTGGCCTTGCCCCCACTTGAGTAAGAATTACGCCTTACGCCAGAACGGTTTTCTTTTGCGCTGAACGGTCAAGCTTTCAGGATCGAAAGTGTCCATCTCATATCCAGCATATAACGGCGGTCGCGCTGGATAGCCTTCGGCTTTTTCCAACACCTCACGCACGGTCGGGTTTGTGTAGTAGGCGTTGTACACATGACGCAGCACACTACCAAAGACGGCGGACTGATCTGCTTCGATCGATTTCAAAACATTTTCGCGGTTTGCATCGGACTGGTCTGCAAAGTCGTCAGGTAACGCTTTGAGCAATTGCTCAACCAGGGCCTCATTGCCATCAGCCGCCACGTCTTTTGCAAAGGCGCCTGGGATATCCAATTCTCCAGCTGCGGGAAAACCATCTTCTGCCGGGACGAGCGTGCTGAGAAGCGCCGCTGTTTTAACTTCAGTGCTATTCCGAGAGTCTGTCATGTCTACAACTCCCGCCGCGTTGCAATAATGTGATCCGCCGCCCGGAGCGCCAACGCTTGCAGCGTGTTCGTGGGGTTCACAGCAGCAGCCGTCGCAAAGGCGCTGCCATCAATGACAAACAAATTCTTCACGTCGTGGGCCTGGTTCCATTTGTTGAGGACCGCGGTCTCAGGATTATCGCCCATGCGGGCAGTGCCCATAAGATGCCACCCGGCTTGCTCAACCATTTCGATGGCGTGCACTTCTTTTGCTCCGGCGGCCTCCATGATCTCGGTGCTTTTGGCGATGCCGTGAGCGATCATATTTTTTGAGTTCTCACTCAACGTATACGCCATGCGCGGTGAGGGGATGCCGTTGCTATCGGAGAGCGCGCTATCCAGCGTAATGCGGTTATTGGGATCGGCAATGTCCTCACACACAATGCCGGCGGTGGCCGTATGATTAAACACCTCGAGCAAGCGACGTTGATGCCCCTTCCCCCACGAGATGGGGACGCCATACCCACTAAGCGCCGTGATCACTGGACCGAAACTACGCAAGAACTGCAACATATAGCCGCGCTGGAAATTCCGATCGGACTGGGTCTCGTAAAACTCCTGACTGGTTATGCAATTGGCCGTCGCGCCCTTGTAACCTTCGAGGTTTTCGTCAAACACCCCAGTGACAACAGCCACCGGATGAAGCATTAGGTTGCGACCAACTTGGTCAGAGCTGTTTGCTAATCCGTCGGGGTGCTTCTTAGAGGCCGAGAGCTGAAGCAGTCGCGGCGTACCGATCCCATTGGCAGCGACAATCACCTTGCTCGCACGCACGCGGCGCACCACACCATTGCGATCATAGTACGCGGCACCAATGGCTGCGCCAGTGTCATCGGTTTCTATGTCAAACACGCGAGCATTGGAGATGAGGCGTGCGCCAGCATCCAGCGCCTTAGGCCAATAAGTGACATCGGTACTGGCTTTAGCTCGCACCGGACAGGCCAATTCGCAGGGACCACAATTGCTGCAGTCGCCGGTTTCTTCGCCGTAAGCAGATGAATAAATGTGGGCGTCATTGGGCCACCAATGCCAACCGAGTTCATCCATGGCAGAGCCCAAACGAGCGGCCCCTTTGCCAATGGGCAACGGCGATAAAGGGCGGGGGGATCGGGGCGGGTTGCCCGGATCACCATGGAGCCCAGAGACACCGGACATTTTATCGTTCAGATCATAGTAAGGTTCGAGATCCCAATAGGTCAGCGGCCAATCATTACCGACGCCATCCAAAGACTGCGTTTTAAAATCAGACGGATGAAAGCGTGGGGCATGACCGGACCACAGGATCGTCGTGCCGCCGACCGCGTTGTACATCATTGGTTTAATAACGGTGTCGTCGTCGTTGATGGGGTAGTCGGCTGCGAGACCCCGAACATTGGGGTTGGGATTCCATTCCCGCTGGCGAGCCACCTCCCAATCGTCGTCGATGGTTGGGCTTTCTAAATAGTCGAGCCATTCACCTTGCTCGAGACACACAACCTTGACGCCTTTGGATGCCAGCCGCCAGGCCGCGGCCCCACCCGAGGCGCCGGCCCCGATAATCAGGACTTCTGCGTCTACATCTTCATCGGCGGCAGCCTCGCGAATAAGGCGGCCATACTTCAGGCGTGCCGCAGCGAGCCCTGCTGCACCTGCCAAGATAGACCGTCGTCCTAACGCCATCTGAACGCCCCTTTATGCTCTGCCACAGAGTCGAATTGCAAAACAGTAAACCACCTTTCGGGCTACTCAAATAGAGTCTGGTGGGTCACAATTGTGAGCGACGCGTTTGAGTGACTTAGTTGAATCGGACCGGAGGTGTTTTGGTGTTTGAATTCAGTGCAGTGGTGTCTTGGGCCCGCAATGGCGCTTACTTCCCAGACAACACGTACAGCCGGGTACATACGTGGACATTCGATGGTGGCACTGAGGTGCCCGCTTCGCCATCGCCTCATTTTGTTCCAGCGCCCATGTCAGAAGAAGCGGCGGTTGATCCGGAAGAAGCCTTCGTGGCCAGCCTATCCAGTTGTCACATGCTGTTTTTTCTGTCCATCGCCGCCAAGCGCGGGTTCATTGTCGACAGCTACAAAGACGACGCCATTGGGATTATGGACAAAGCAGAAGATGGTAAACTGGCCATTACGCGAGTCACGCTTCGCCCGACAGTTCACTACGGCGGCGACACGCGGCCCACCGAAAACCAGGCCGGAACCATGCACCACGAAGCACACGGAGAATGCTTCGTGGCACGGTCTGTTAAAACAGAAATTCTATGCGAGCCGGTATTCACTACTGACTGATGAGGTCAAAAAACTTTTCGTTTGATACCGTTGTCTGAACAAGTTTCTGAACAGAAGGGGTGAGCGCCAACCCCGTATTGGTGCAAGCCACAACTCCATCGTAGGCGGTGGCAAAATCATACCGGGCTGCCACATCGTATTCGTAGCCTGTTGCCGGGTTCCGCACCGTAATGAGAAAGGCCCACCATCCATTCGTAACCCGGGCCATGGACGCAAATTATGCGAGCTTAATGTCGATCTCGAGCTTGACGCCATCATCCGCACCATCCGACTGCGCAAAACTATCAAAACCAGCCGCCATAAATTCCTGATTGAAGGCACCCTTAATAAAGTCTGGCAGCGTTAGGTTTCCGGCTATGGGAATGGGCACCATTCCTCGGCAGGCCATGCTGATATTCACTGAAGATTGCACAGACGCCACTTCTAGTTTTACCGGTGGCAGCCGGCGAAGCGCATCTCCGACTTCACTTGTCGTAAAATACTGTGATGGCGGAATGTAAGAACACGCTGAAAGTACGAGCACGGCTACCGCACTGAATAAGCTTTTGAATAGAATCTTCTGAACCATAATCGTTTCCTTACCAAAAATTATTCGTAGACGCGTTACGCGGGCTTCGTCGCCACATCGACCCACGGGTACCCTTGGGGCCCGAGGTTGTGAGATTCCATATCGACAAAGCCGGTATCCGCCAGCACCTCACTCCATTCCGTGCTGCACGTCTCTGAAAAATAAGGCTCGCCACGATTGTCGGTTTCCCAATCTAGGACCACGGATTGGAATGGGTGAACACCGGCAAAAGGTGGGAGATCATTGATCACCACATCGCCGCCGGGCTTCAGTATACGAAACGCTTCTTTGATAATGTCTTTGCCAACACTCACAGGCGTTTCATGCAACACGCAATACATGACCACAGCATCAACGCTGTTGTCGGGCTCTCCAGTGTGGCGCACGTCACATTGCCTGAAGTGAATTGGGATTCCAGCAGCGCGGGCTGAGTCATTTCCGTTCTTCACATTGGCCGCCGACAAGTCACCACCAATGAGTTCTGCATGGGGATAATGTTTGTGGAAGGCGGCCAGTGTCATGGAGCCACCACACCCCATATCGTAGATGCGACCGTAGTGATCTTTCGGGAGCAGCTTGGCCGCATTGGAGCGATGGTGCCGAACGTCTTCTCCAACTTCCACGGCCGCCCAACCGCCCTTACTCATGACGTAAGGATGAATAGCCGACATGAACATCGGGCCGGAGAGATCGTAGCCATCCCACCCGCCAGGTTCGAGGTGCCACTCGACGCCCTCGTGATAGGCAGGCACAGGTAAATTTTCATCGAGCTTCAGCGATCCACCACAGTCACTCAGTTTGCCAAACCCAATTTTTTCTGCGGCTTTGCGCCGCTCCTCGATGGCTGGAATCGCGCGGACAAAGTTTTCTTCCGCCACATAGCGTTGATAAAAGCGCTCAAGTTTGTAAGCGACAGACCGCTGGGCGATGCTCCGCGCGCGCGCGATTCGGTCTTCCCAGGGTTCGTTAGAGCCACCGCGCTCATACTCAGCCGTCATGGCCGCACCTTCGGGATCAGCCTCAAAGTCCGCCCGCGCGATATCTCGTACCCGGCTCGAAATATATGGCTGGAGCGAGCCAAGAAACTGCAGGCCAGACCGGCCCCTTTGAGACAACGTCAACATGGCTTAGAGCCCTTTTTTGGTGGCCAACGAGACAAGTCTGACCGGCTTCGCGGCGCAGGTAAAGACCTATAGCCGGGCGAAAGCAGCCGCATTAGACTAGGATAAAACCGAACCAAACACAGGGGATCAGCATGTCAGACAATTGGGACATTATTTGCGTCGGCGCAGGGTCAGCCGGCTTGCCATTGGCCATTCGTGCCGCCGAGCGCGGTGCAAAAATTCTACAAATCGATGCCGACAACCGAATCGGTGGCACAATGCATTGGTCCTCTGGACAAATCGCTGCAGCGGGCACTCGCCTGCAAAAAGAAGCCGGCATCGTCGACACCCCCGACGACCATTATGAAGACGCTCAGCGCGTCGCCCATGGCAACATCGACCCAACGGTGATGCGCCTATTTGCGGACAACGCCGCGCACACCATCGATTGGATGATGGATATCGGTTTCAAGCCCGCAGAAGGAACGCCCGTCGCTGGGGAGGCGCACGAGGCTTACAGCACGCGCCGATATTTGTGGGGCGACAACGCTGCCATCTCGATTCTCGAGACCTTCCGTCCCGTACACGACAAACTCGTTGCCGATGGAAAGATCGATCTGCGTCTTGAGCATCGCCTAACCGGGTTGGTGACAGATGACAACGGCGCTGTGATTGGCATCAAAGCCGATACGCCCAACGGCGAAGAGACTTTCCACGGCAAGAACGTCGTGTTGGCTTGTGGTGGCTACGCGGCAGGGCCAGAGATGTGGAACGATCTCAACCCAGACATCCCCCTGTGCTCTCACTGTAACCCGTACTCCCGCGGCGATGGGCTCGCGGCCGCGCGCGAAGTCGATGCGCAGATCGACGGTAAAGAAAAGTTCCTGTGCACCTTTGCGGGCTACCTCGAAGACCCCAACGACCCTACCTCAGGTGAATTCCTCGCGCTCTCACCCAAAGCTCGTAACATTTGGGAAATTTTTGTCGACGTAAACGGCAAGCGCTTCATGAAGGAAGATCATCAGAGTATCGACTATCGTGAACGAAACCTGCTGAAGCAGCCCGGCATGCGCATGAACATCGTGTTCGACGAGGGCATCCTCATGAACGCAGGCCCCATCACGTTGCTCGAGCCGGATGTATACAAGGCAAAGTTTGGCAACCACCCCAATTTTGTGAAATCGGACACCATTGAAGGCCTAGCAAAAGAACTGGGGGTCCCCGTCGACGCGCTGAACAAAACCGTTGCCGATTACAACGCAGCCGTTGATGCCAAAAACGATAAGGAATTCGACAAGTTTTTCTTGATTAGAAAAATTGAAACTGGGCCGTTCTACGGCATCAAATCCATGGGCATCACCGTGCTCAGCCCTGAAGGCTTGCAAGTTGATGACAACCTGCGGGTCCTCAACACAAGTGGTGACGCTATTCCAAACCTCTATGCCGCTGGCGAAGTGCTCGGCTTTGGCCGCACTTCTGGTGACGCTTTTGTTGGCGGTTTATCCCTCACACCAGCGTTGGCGTTTGGTAAAATTCTCGGGGAACGCCTGCTGTCTTGGTAAAGGGTTGAGGGCACCATGACAGACGATAAGCCAAGGGTATTCGACGCGGCAGCTTCCGCACGCGTGGATCGTATCTATCAAAATCCTGATATCGTGGTGCAACGTGCCTTTGTTCGTCAGCATCTCGATCTGCAGGTAGGCGAGCATGTCATGGATATCGGGGCGGGCCCTGGCCTCTTGGCGCTTGAGATGGCCGAAGAGGTTGGCGATAGCGGACACGTAATCGCACTAGAGCCCAGCGCCGATATGCGCACGATCGCAGAACACCGGTGCCAGACCACACCTTGGGTGTCTATCGTCGATGGGGACGCGGTTGCACTACCCGCAGACGATGAGTCCCTTGACGCAATCGTCACCACCCAGGTCTATGAATATGTGCCAGACAGCGCCGCTGCGCTGGGCGAAGCGCTCCGAGTCTTAAAGCCAGGTGGGCGCCTTATTATCTTAGACACGGACTGGGACAGCGCCGTCGTCAACACCTCCGATCGCGCGCGCATGGCGACAGTGCTAGACGCCTACCGGTCGCATTTTTACCATTCCGATCTGCCTGGCCGGCTGCCAAAGCTCATCAAAGATGGTGGATTCGACCTAAGGCACGCGGGCGGTACGCCAATTGTGAATACGCGTTTAGGAAACGATACCTATGCGGGCGACGTGGTCCGTGGGATCGCAAAATATGCTGAACGCAAGGCTGGAATCGCCCCGGAAATCTGCACCGCTTGGCTGCAAGAGCAAGAAGATCTGAATGCAGACGGCGCATTCTTCTTCAGCATTACTCGCTTCCTGTTTCAAGCCGTTAAGCCGAAATAAGTCCGCTCACGCGCTTATGGGTTGAACGAGGCCTCTGGGTCTGCTTGGCTGACGGCTAACAGACTATTTCCGACCTAGAGGATCTTCTTATGCGCGCACTTGCTCTTCTTATTCCATTTATCGGCAGCCTGATTCTGAGCGCTAGCGCTGATGCGCAAGCCGTGCGCCAAACCAAGGTGCCGTGGGAGGATAAATTCCGCCAGCTGGACGAGATTTGGCCAACGACCAACACCTATCGTACGGCCTCTGGCGCACCTGGCCGGGACTATTGGCAGCAACAAGCGGATTACGTGATCAAGGTCGCGTTGGACGAGAAAGACCGCGAACTGACGGGCTCCGTGACGATTACCTATACGAACAATTCACCGGACACCTTGCGATACCTTTGGCTCAACATGGATCAGAACCGATTTGCCTCGGACTCAAAATATGTTGCGCAACGGCGATCAGACGGCGACGCGAAAGAGTCGTACGGAACACTGCGCGGAGCGTACGGCCATCAAGACGGCGATTTCGGCTTCAGGGTGAAAAGCGTTACGAACGGCGATGGCCAAGATTTAAAACACACCGTTGTCGATACATTAATGCGCGTCGACTTGCCAATACCGTTACCAGCCGGCGCGCAATCGTCGTTTACCGTGAAATGGTCTCATAAAACTATCGAGGGCGAAATTTACTTCGGCCGTGGTGGCTACGAACACTTCGAAGATGACGGCAACGATATTTTTCAGATTGCCCAGTGGTACCCGCGCCTCGCAGTCTATTCTGACAACGAAGGTTGGCACCAGCAGAGTTTCATGGGCAGCAGCGAGTTCACCTTGCAGTTCGGCAACTTTGATGTGGAAATCACAGTACCGGAAGATCACATCGTCGCATCGACGGGAGTCTTACAGAACGCAGACGATGTCTTAACCGATGAGCAAAAAGCACGGCTAAAAAAGGCCGAGACTGCCAAAACCCCAGTAATGGTCGTCAACGCACAAGAGGCCTTGCACAACGAAACGAATACGACGCGACGCACCAAGACATGGCGTTTCAAAGCTGAAAACGTTCGTGACTTTGCCTGGGCGTCATCGCGCAAATTCCAGTGGGATGCACAAGGGTACAAAACCCGGGATGACCGCATGGTCATGGCTATGTCGTATTACCCGAAAGAAGCCAGCCCGCTTTGGGACCTCTACTCGACCGCGTCTCAGATTCATTCATTGGATGTTTTTGGCGATAAGGTTTTTCCCTATCCCTACCCTGTTATCAGTTCGGTCAACGGCCAGGTGGGTGGCATGGAATACCCCATGCTAGCCTTTAACGGACCACGACCCGAGAAAGACAAAAAGACCGGCGACATAACCTATTCGCGCGCAACGAAGAATGCGCTCATTGCGGTTGTCATTCATGAAGCAGGCCACAACTGGTTTCCCATGATCGTCAACTCTGACGAGCGGCATTGGACGTGGATGGATGAAGGACTCAATACGTACCTTCAATTCCTCGCCGAGCAATTGTGGGAAGACGAGTTTCCATCGCGCCGCGGCGAACCTCGCGACATTGTCGACTTTATGAAGAGCCAGAATCAGGTTCCCATTATGACCGACGGCGAGTCCCTTAAGAATGTGGGTTCGAACGCCTACGGCAAACCGGCGACAGCGTTGAATATTCTGCGCGAAACGATCCTCGGCCGTGATCTCTTTGACTTCGCCTTTGCGGAATACGCCCGGCGGTGGAAGTTTAAGCACCCCTCACCGACCGACTTCTTCCGCACCATGGAGGATGCCTCTGGCGTCGACCTGGATTGGTTTTGGCACGGGTGGTTTTACACGACCGATCATGTGGATATCGCAATCGAAGACGTGACCCATTATCAAATCGATACCAAAGACCCCGATGTGGAAATGCCTTGGGACCGCAACCAGGCGGCGGGGGAACCCTTGTCTCTGACACGCGAGCGCAATGAAGACCTAAAGAAAATGGTCGACGGCAAGTCACGCCTGAAGGATCTGTACAGCGAAGAAGATAAATTCACCGTGACCAATGCGGATCGAAATAAGTACAACTCGACCGTCAAAAAACTAAAGGATTGGGAGAAAGAGCTGCTCAGCAATGAAGATCATTTCACCATGATCGATTTCAAAAATATCGGCGGACTGGTGATGCCGATCATTCTCGAAGTCACCTACGATAATGGCGAAAGCGAAATAGTGCGTATTCCTGCAGAAATATGGCGCCACAACCCCAAAGAGATTTCCAAACTGCTGATTACAGAACGGGAAGTCGTAAACATCACACTCGATCCACGCTGGGAAACAGCCGACACGGAAACCAGCAATAACGTCTGGCCACGGCGCGGATCAGAATCCCGATTAGAACTGTTCAAGCGCGAACGCCGTAAAGGCCGCAACCTCATGAAAGACATGAAGACTGAGTTCAAGTCAGGCGACGATGAAAGCGAAAACTCTGAGGGTGGGCGACCAGAGTAGAAGCGGAGACTTTAATCGCATTATTTGACTCGCGCTTAAATGGGCCTTTAAATCGCTTGGCAACTCAGGCGATTGGGGGTCAGGATGATCTTGAGATGGGTTTTTGGCGCTACGGCACTGCTGTGTTTTCTGACCGATAGCGGTCATGCGGCAAATAGTCAGGCAGAGCTATACGGGAAAGGCCGTGTAATCCGAAGCCTAGTCATCTCCCCCGATGGCAACCAAATCGCCTATATTTCGCCTAAGGATGGTGTGGACGGCCTGGTCGTCAGCCCCATTGAAGGCGGCGGCTTCAGAGTGCCCAGCCCCAACCTTAAGCTTAGGAATGTGGAATGGTCGGGACCTAATCATGTCCTACTCTATGCGTCTGCAACCAAAACAATGCGCGCCTTTGCCAGCCCCCTCATAGAGTTCTGGGGCGCATTCTCCCTGGATATCCGCAGCAAAGAGATTGTCCAGCTCCTAGCGAAAAACAAAACTCTTGGCCTGCAAAGCTCTCTTTCAAATATCCGCGCAAAAAAGTGGGACGAAGATGGCACCGTATTGATGGCGGCGCGCACGACCGAGGACAAACGCAGCCGCGGGTCAGACGCAGCTGTTGGGCGTTCAAAAACCAAAGTAGATCTCTTTGAAGTTGACGGAACCAGTGGCCGTGGCAAACGCATTTCCAAGGGCGGTGAAAATACGGACCAATGGGTTGTCCGACCAGATGGAAGCGTCATCGCCAGGGTAGACCATTTCGACAGGTCTGACAGTTACCGCATTCTAGCTCCTGAAAACAAAGCGCTTGGCCGTGGCTGGAACACAATTTTTTCAGAAGAAGCCGACATTCCGAACATGACAGTCTTGGGTACTGATCGTTCCGGAAAATCTCTAATCATCAGCACCTATCAAACGACCGGACGTCGCGCCTTATTTGAGATGTCAATCAGCGACGGAACAATATCGCCGACTGCTTTGTATGAACATCAATACGTCGACGTAGATAGAATTATAAAAGATGATTACTCCGGAGAAGTTGTCGGCGTTGATATCGTTTACACGGCGCGTGAACAGCAATTCTTCCAATCCGAATTTGTTTCTGTCGTGAACGCTGTGAAGAAAGCGTTGCCCGAGGGGTACCGCGCTTATATCGAATCCTGGGACAGAGAGCGCAAAAAATTCATCTTGTTCGCTCAGTCAGATACAGATTCCGGCATGTATTTGGTACTCGATATGAACTCTGGTTCTCTTGATTTTCTAGCTAGAGCCTATCCGGATATTAAACAAGAACACCTCTCACCCGTAACACCCTTCGCATACAAAACCCGAGACGATTTAAATCTTCAGGGATACCTGACTGTCCCTTCGGATACCAAAGCCGAAAATTTGCCGTTAATCGTCATGCCCCATGGCGGCCCGGAGTCACGCGACGAGTTAGGATATGACTGGTGGCAACAATTCTTGGCATCGCAAGGGTACGCCGTAGTCCAAATGAACTTTCGCGGCTCTTCTGGCTATGGCTCTCGGTTTATCCGAGCCGGCTATGGGCAATGGGGCAAGGCGATGCAGAACGACATCACTGACGCCGTAAATCATTTGATCGAAAAAGGGGTCGCCGACCCAGATCGTATTTGCATTGTTGGTGCTAGCTACGGCGGTTACGCCGCACTTGCCGGGGCAGCTTTTACGCCCGACCTTTACAAATGCGCCGCCTCATATTCAGGCGTATCGGACCTTGGACGGATGCTGAGCAGAGAACGGAAAAGGTATGGCGCCAAAAGCTCGACATATGAGTATTGGGTGGCTCAAATTGGGGAACCAGGGGATGAGGTAAACAATCGCTCACCAGCGCGAGCAGCAGAACAAATCAATGCCGACATCCTGCTTATTCACGGCAAGGACGATACGGTCGTTGGTATCGACCAAAGTGAAATCATGGCAAAAGCGCTCAAGAAAGCTGGCAAACCACATGAATTTATCACTTTAAAAGGGGAAGATCATTGGCTCTCAACGGAAGAGGCGCGCGTTGCCATGCTTGATGCTTTAGGTGGCTTTCTCAACAAACACCCTGGGCCCAACGCGGAAAGCGTTAAGGCAAACTGATCAAAGCTTGCGTCGCACTGCGCCAGTGAGGATCATGGGTTTTACTTTAACAACGGCGAACGCGCTCCATGATTTCCCGACGGCTTGTCCTTGCCAGTTCTACAGCGTTTCTCCTGCAGCCCCATAGCGTGCACGCAGATGGTGCTCATGCCGCTTTTACTGTCATTGAACACAATGCGCGCGCTGGAACCATAGAGGTCATCCATCGTTTGATGGCGTTGGATTTAGAACTCGCTCTGATCGCCCGCATTGGCCGCACCATTCGCATGGAAGATGAGGAGAATTTAGACGGACTCATCGCCGCCTATTTGGATGACTACTTTTCGTTATCAACAGCCGATGGAAAAGCTGTCCCGCTGACCTGGGTGGGTGCGAAACTTAGCTACGACGCGGTGCTCGCCTATCAAGAGGCCCCAATGAGCGATGATATGCTGGGCCTGATTATTGCCAATCAAATGCTGACAGAAACACATCCCAGCCAAATCAATACGGTCAACATTACGTTCGGGGGCCGAACCAGAACACGTATGTTCACGCTGGGCGATGCGCCGCAAACCATAGACCTGACGTAACTTAAAACCGCCTCATATTACTTTTCGACCGTTACGCCTTTCCAGAAGGCAACATGGTCTTTGATATTCGCAGCCTTCTCTTTCGGCTCAAGGTAATACCACGCCGCGTTTTCGTTGCGCTCACCATCAACGACAACATGATAATAACTGGCCGTGCCCTTCCAGGGACAATACGAGGTATGATCGCTTGCTTCGAAGTTGGCTGACTGAATCGCCCCGAGTGGGAAGTAGACGTTGCCTTCAACGGTTTCAAATGCGTCCGTTTCGGCAATCACTTGGTCATTCCATACTGCGCGCGGCATTTTGTTCTCCTAAAGATTAGTCTGCACTATCCCATAGATCGCGGAAGAAACGTAACCACGTCAGGCACCAGCGCGATAACGATGACCATCGCCGCCATTATGAGGAAAAAGGGTAAAGAGGCGCGCGCAATACGGCCAATGGGCGCGCCGGTCAGGCCCTGAACGACAAAGAGATTAAAACCAACCGGCGGCGTGATCTGCGACATCTCCACTACAATCACCAAAAAGATGCCGAACCACACCTGATCAAATCCTGCACCAATAATCAGCGGCAGCACCAAAGCCAAAGTCATCACAATCGCTGAAAGACCATCAATGACGCAGCCCAAAATAATGTAGAAAAGCGTCAATAACACGATGAGCATGAACGGACTCAGATCCAGGGCGCCAATGGCCCCCGCAACGGCCTGGGGCAAACCCAGAAAAGCCATCGCCTTAGAGAGGAAGAGCGCGCCCGCGATGATAAGACCTATCATGGAACAGGTCTTAATCGCCCCGAGGAATGCCAAAGATAAAGTCTCTCGAGTGAGCGCTTTTTGCATCGCTGCCAAAACCAACGCGCCCGCAACACCAATTGTCGCCGCTTCAGATGGGCTTGCGATTCCCGCGTACATCGATCCGATAATGACAAAGATGAGGCCAAGAATTGGCGCGAGTTCTTTCAGTGCCAGGATCCTATCCCGCCACGACACCTCGACGTGTTCTGACGGAACAAGCGATGGGTTTAAGAGCGCGCGAACAGCAATGTAAGCCATATACGCGGCCGCGAGCATCATGCCTGGAATAACACCCGCAACAAACAGGTCGATAATCGACGTTTCAGAGAGCACCCCGTACAGGATGAGAATAATGCTTGGGGGAATGAGAAAGCCCAGCGTGCCAGCCCCGCACAAAGACCCCATCGCTAAATCTTCGTCGTAACCACGCGCTTTAAGCTCGGCCAGGGTCATCCTGCCGATGGTTGCCGTTGTCGCTGCAGACGACCCGGACACGGCGGCAAACAGCGTACACCCAACCACGTTCACATGAAGCAGGCGACCGGGAATGTTACCGATCCACGGAGATAAGCCGCGAAAGACCGCCTCAGACAAACGCGTATGGAATAGAATTTCGCCCATCAGAATAAACAGGGGCAAGGCAACAAGCTCGGGGGTGTTTAGGCTATTCCAAATGTCAAAGGCCAGAAACGTCGCCGCTGGCATGTCGCGAAAAACGGTAAGGCTAATCAGTCCAACACCCATCAGACTGAACCCAACCCAGACACCCGCCCCAAGAAGAACGGCCAAAGACGTTAAAACAACGAAAACCGGGGCACCCATTACGACGCCTCGCCATCAGATGTCTCGGGCTTCACATCAACTGACTGGCCAGACACCAAGCGAAGCGTGCGCGCTACCAGTGCCAACGTTAGAATAATCGGCCCGACAGCAAGCAGGGCTTGCGGATAAGCGAGCGGGGTCTCAGAAGAATAGTACGAAAGCGTGCCGCGCACCCACGTCCCGTAGGCATATTCGATTAGGGCCACACTCAGAATCGTGGATACAACCAACGCCACAATCGTGCACACAATATCTAACACGCGCGCTGCTCGGTCAGAGATGTGTTCGCTGACAAGAGTCACACGAATATGGCCTGCGGTTGACAGAGTCCAACCGGACCCAAGAAATAAGACCAAGACCAGCAAGTATCCAGAATACTCAACAGAGAATGGCAGACTGATACCAAACCCACTGCGCAAGACTATCTCGGAAAACCCAAGAAGAAATAGAACAGCCAACAAAACGGCAGCACCATACGCTGCGCCCAGACACAACCGGTCAATGCTTTTAAGAATGGCTTGCATAGCTAGGCAGACTTTCCAGCTGCAGCCAGAAAGGCTGTAAGCAACGGTCCAGCTTCGGGCACACGCGCAACAAAATCATCCCAAATGGGCTGGGACAAAGCCCGCATTTCGGCAAGGAGCGGCGGCGGCATCTCTTGGGTGATCATACCGTTGGCCTCAAGA
>Ga0055584_100001123_pt1 | contig 26162 bp, 27 predicted proteins | sample OSDHelmetaG_FD_58716 | JGI IMG/M metagenome (GOLD analysis project Ga0055584, IMG submission 58716) | Pelagic marine sediment microbial communities from the LTER site Helgoland, North Sea, for post-phytoplankton bloom and carbon turnover... | ecosystem: Environmental > Aquatic > Marine >...
ATCTCCATCATAATTTTTACAAGCCCAAATATATTTTCCACTCCATTTCATTGCACAAGCCACCATATCATCAATTAATCTATGTTCGTAAGTTATACCGGCGTCATTAAATTGTTTTTTAAACTCTTTTTGAAAAATTTCTTCAAAAATATCTTTAAATCTTCCATCGTATGCTTTCAAGATTGTATTTTTAGAAGAAAAATATACTGGCCATTTTCTCATAAGACCATAATTCAAACAAGCTCTAGCAAAATCTTTTATAGACTTATCTAAATTATACATTGAAAGAGCAATACCAGGTCCGTCAAAATTGAAAACCTCATGTTCTATTTTGTCTTTTCCATTTTCAGACTCCCATTTAACAGTCATTTTGCCTTTACCCGGTACTTTAAAATCAGTTGCTTTGTATTGATCTCCAAAAGCGTGTCTTCCTACAATAACACTGTCTGTCCAGTGCGGAACTAATTTAGGAACATTTTTACAAATTATAGGCTCTCTAAATATAGTTCCTCCAACTATATTTCTAATAGTTCCATTAGGTGATCTCCACATTTTTTTTAAATTAAATTCCTTAACACGAGCTTCGTCAGGAGTAATGGTTGCGCATTTTACGCCAGCTCCATATTTTTGTATAGCTTTAGCACAATCAATTGTAATTTGATCGTTAGTTTTATCTCTACTTTCCATCCCTAAGTCAAAGTATTTTAAATCAATATCTAAGTAGGGTTTGATAAGTTTATCTTTGATGAAAGACCATATGATTCTAGTCATTTCGTCACCATCTAACTCAACTACTGGGTTTTTAACTTTAATTTTAGCCATAAAATAAAATTTATATTGATTAAGTAGAATTTTTATACATATTAAGAAAAAATTAGCAAACTTAAAATTATGTTTAATACAATATTTCCAAAGATACATAAAGAAGGATACAAATTTTTAGCTATATCCATAATTATTACATTTATTTTTTTAATATTTTCTAAGTCTTTAGGCTCTATCATGATGCTAATAACAATATGGGTTTATTATTTTTTTAGAGATCCAGAACGTTATTCTATAAATGATAATAGTTTTTTAGTAAGTCCAGCTGACGGGTTAGTAACCGATGTTTCAGAACAGACTGGACCCATGGAACTACAAATGGAAAATACTTCTTACACAAAAGTAAGTATTTTTATGAACGTATTTAATTGTCATGTGAACAGAACACCACTATCAGGATCAGTTACAGAGATTTACTATAAACCTGGAAAGTTTTTGAATGCTTCATTAGATAAAGCGAGTGAAGAAAATGAGAGGAATTATTATAAAATTAAAAACACCGAGACAGGTGAAGAAATTATTATTGTACAAATAGCAGGTTTAATTGCTAGAAGAATAGTTTGTGAAGTAGAGCAAGGTCAAAACTTAAAACAAGGTGATAGAATTGGCATGATAAGATTTGGAAGTAGAGTAGATGTATACTTTAAGAATAAAAAAAGTTTAGTTAAAATAGGACAAAATGTAATTGCAGGGGAAAGTTTAATAGCTTTCAAATAATGGAAGAAAATAAAAAATTTAAATTAGTTTCATCAAAAAAAACAAGATATCTGCTACCAAACATATTAACTTTAGGAGGAGTGTGTCTTGGAATTAGTTCAATTAAATTCTCAATTGATGGAAATTACAGTTTAGCAGTAACTTTTATTTTATTTGCAGCTATACTCGATGCATTGGACGGAAGAATTGCACGTTTAATAAAAGGAACATCAGAGTTTGGAAAGGAATTAGACTCACTAACGGATTTTGTAAGTTTTGGAATAGCACCTGCTTTTGTTTTATATTTTTGGGAATTAAATAAATATGGAAAATTAGGGTGGGCGATTACTTTGATTTATTCAGTTTGCTGTGTTTTACGGCTTGCAAGATTTAATTTAACAAAAGTTGATAAAGAACAAGTTTGGAAAAATAATTATTTTGAAGGAATACCTTCTCCAGCAGGTGGATTATTAATTTTAATGCCTTTAATTTTTGAACTAACAGATTTAAAGTTAAATTTTGATATAAAGACGATAGTTCCTTATTATACGGTTGTTATAGCTTTTTTATTAGTCAGCAAATTACCAACACTATCGCTTAAAAAAATATCTATATCTCCAAAGTCAACAGTATTTATCTTATTGGGTATTGGAATGTCATTTATTTCCTTTTTATATTATACATTTGAAACACTTTTAGCTTTTGGCTTGCTTTACTTGGCCTCTGTACCAGCGAGTTTCTTTATTTATCAAAAACAAAGTAAAAAAGAAATTTCAGAAATATTAGATGAAGATCATGAAGACGTTCTGTAATGAAGAAATCAAAAAGAACTAAAAAAAGCAATACTTGGAAAATTAAACAACATAGAGACCAATTTTATAAAAAATCTAAAACATTGGGTTATAGATCTCGTTCTGCATTTAAATTGATTGAATTAAATTTAAAATATAAATTCATAAAAAAAAATACAAAATTATTAGATATAGGAGCTAGCCCAGGCGGATGGTCTCAAGTTTCAAGTAAAATTATTACATCTGGAAAAATATTATCGTTAGATTTAAAAAAGATGACAAAATTAAAGAATGTCTCATTTTTACAAGCAAATTTTCTTGAAGAAAATACTAAGAAAAAAATATTTGAATTTTTTGGTAATAATTTAGATGTAGTCATTTCTGATATGGCAGCTGATACTACAGGAAATAAGTCACTTGATTGTATTCGCACGAATCAGTTGTGCGCAAATGTAGTAAAATTCTCATCAAAAATTTTAAAACCTAATGGAGTTTTAGTTTCAAAATTATTTATGGGTAACGATTTTTTAGAAGTCAAAGAACTTGCTAAGTCCATGTTTAAAAAAGTGCAATTTTTTAAACCAGAGGCAAGCAGAAACGAATCAAAAGAAACTTATTTACATTGTGCTGCATTAAAGACTTTATAATTTTTAAAAATTGTATATAAGTTTATATGGAAGCAATTAAAGAAGCATTAACTTTTGATGACGTCTTACTACTACCTAGATTTTCAAAAGTTCTACCATCAGAAACAAATATTTCAGTAAATTTAAGCAAAAATATAAAATTGAAAACTCCCTTTTTGTCCTCAGCAATGGATACAGTTACAGAGTCTGCAATGGCTATTGCAATGGCACAATCTGGCGGTATTGGAGTAATACACAGGAATTTAGATATAAAAAAACAAAGCAAAGAAGTGGAAAAAGTAAAAAAAAAAAAATTATTTGTAGGAGCAGCGATAGGGACTAGTCTTAATGATTTGACAAGAACTAAATCATTAGTAGATAGTGGTGTTGATCTTATAGTAATTGATACTGCTCACGGCCATAGTGAAAAGGTTTTAAAAACTTTATCTAAAGTAAAAAAAACTAACTATAAAATTCCAATTTGTGTGGGTAATATTGCTACCAGTGAAGCAGCAAAAAAATTATATAATTCTGGAGCAGATATAATTAAAGTTGGTATTGGGCCAGGGTCTATTTGCACAACTAGAATGGTAGCAGGGGTTGGAGTACCACAGATCACTGCAATAATGGAGGTGAGTGAAGCTTTAAAAGGAAAAAAAATTAAAATAATTTCAGATGGGGGAATAAAATTTTCAGGTGATATTTCAAAAGCTATAGCTGCGGGGGCTGACGCAATCATGATGGGATCAATTTTTGCTGGAACAGAAGAAAGTCCTGGTAAAAAATTTAAGATTAATAATAAGTTATATAAACAATATAGAGGAATGGGATCAATTGGAGCAATGTCAGCAGGATCTTCCAATAGGTATTTTCAAAAAAATTATAAAGATAAATCAAAATTTGTCCCAGAAGGTGTTGAGGGAAGAGTAGAGTTTAGAGGAAGTGTGTCTAAAATTATATATCAATTATCAGGAGGATTGAGATCATCGATGGGTTATATTGGGGCAAATAAATTAAAAAATATTAAAAAAAATGCTAGATTTGTTAAAATTACAAAAGCAGGATTTTATGAAAGCATGGTACATAGCGTTGAAATGAATGAAGCTAAGCTAAATTTTAAATTATAATGATAATCTTTAATAAAATAACAAAGATAACAATTCTAACTTTTTGTTTCTTTAACCAGTTAGGAGCGAACACTAATTTCTTTGCAGAAGGAATTAAATTTTATGAAAAAAAGGAATTTAAAAAAGCGAAATTTAAATTTGAACAAAGCTTAGTTTTAAACCCCAAAAATGAAAATTCTTACCTTTATTTATCTAAAATTTATAATGTTCAAGATAAAAAAAAATTAGAAGAACAAAACTTAAAAAGTGTAATTTTATTAAATCCTAAAAACGAAGAAGCGGTTTACAATCTTACAAAATTAAAACTAAAAGAGTCGAACTATTCAGAAAGTAAAAAACTAATTAATCAATTGTTAGTATTTTGTAAAAATTATTGCCAAAAAAGTAAAGATTTAAAAATTGAAATTGACATTTTACAAAAAAAATAAATGCAACTTCAAAATCAAAAGGAAAAGATTATTATCGTTGATTTTGGATCACAAGTAACAAAACTAATCGCTAGAAGAATTAGAGATCTTGGTGTTTTTTCTGAAGTTATAACAATAAAAGATTTAAAAAAAATTAAAAATTTTAAACAGATAAAAGGAATTATATTATCTGGAGGACCATCAACTGTAACAAAAAAAAAATACCAAAGTATACCTAAAGAAATATTTCTAAAAAAAATTCCAGTTTTAGGAATATGTTATGGGTTGCAGCTTATCGCTAAGTTATTTGGCGGCATAATAAAGTCAGCAAGTAAAAAAAGAGAATTTGGAAGAGCTAGTTTATTTAAAAAAAACAAATCACTTTTAACAAAAAATTTTTTTAATTCTAAAAACCAATTTGTTTGGATGAGTCATCAAGATGCTGTTTTTAAGCTACCTAAAAAGTTTAAGATTATAGCTTCAACGAAAGGCTCAAAGTTAGCTATTATTGAAAACTCTAGTGATAAAATATATGGAATTCAATTTCATCCAGAAGTTACACACACAGAAAATGGTAAAAAAATATTTTATAACTTTTTATTTTTAATTTGTAAAATTAAAAAAAGATGGAATATAGTTTCTGAAAAAAATAATTTGATAGCTAATGTTAAAAAGATTGTAAAAAAAGATAAAGTCATATGCGCTTTATCAGGCGGTGTTGACAGTAGTGTGGTTGCTGTACTTATAAACAAAGCCATAGGCAAAAATCTTATTTGTATAATGGTTGATACAGGTTTAATGAGAAAAAATGAATTTAAATATTCTTATAATTTGTTTAAAAAAAAATATAAATTAAATATTAAGCTGATAAACGCATCAACCATTTATCAAAAAAAACTTAAAAATATTTCAGACCCAGAAAAAAAAAGAAAAATTATCGGTAATTTATTTATTAAAATTTTTGAAAACGAGTCTAAGAAATTAAAAAATATAAAATTTTTAGCTCAAGGAACTTTATACCCTGATATTATCGAAAGTCGATCTGCTACAGGCAGCAACTCATCAAAAATTAAATCTCATCATAATGTTGGAGGTTTGCCAAAAAAAATGAATTTAAAGTTAATTGAACCTTTAAAAAATTTATTTAAAGATGAGGTTAGAGTTTTAGGAACATCTCTAGGAATAGAAAAAAACATAATTAATAGACATCCTTTCCCAGGGCCGGGTTTAGCAATAAGAATTATAGATAAAATCACCCCCGAAAAAGTAAAGATACTTCGAGAAGCGGATTATATTTTTATTAACGAATTAGTAAAACACAAACTTTATCATAAAATATGGCAAGCTTACGCAGCTTTATTGCCAATGAAAACCGTAGGCGTAATGGGTGACTCAAGAACTTATGAGTATACTTGTCTATTGAGAGCAGTTATCTCTGAAGATGGCATGACAGCAGATTACTATAATTTTCCTAAAGAATTTTTAGATATAATTTCAAACAAGATCATTAATGGCGTCAAAGGTATTAATAGAGTGGTATATGATATAACATCAAAACCACCAAGCACAATTGAATTAGAATGATAAAAAAAAAGATTAAATTATTATTATCAAAAAAAAGAAAACGAAAAATTGTAAGCCTTACAGCTTATTCAAAAAATTTTGCCAAAATACTTGATAAGTATTGTGATATAATTCTTGTTGGAGATTCAATGGCTAACGTATTATACGGCATGAAAAACACACATCAAATTACAATTGAAACTATTATCCAGCATAGTATTAGTGTGAGAAAAGGAGTAAAAAAATCATTGATGGTGGTAGATATGCCAAAAGGAACATATGACAATATTAAACAAGCAAAAAAAAATGCAAAGTTAATTTTCAAAAAAACAAGTTGTGACGCTGTAAAAGTAGAAAGTAATAATAAAAATTTCAAAATAATTAAAGAAATAACTAAAATGAAAATACCTGTAATGGGTCACATAGGTTACACACCTCAATTTAAAAGAAAATTTAAAGTTGAAGGTAAAAATACTAAAGAAGAAAAGAAATTAATAAACGAAGCTATTATGGTAGAAAATGCTGGAGCTTTTTCTGTTGTACTAGAATGTGTTACGCCAAATACTGCAAAAAAAATTACTGATTTATTAACAATTCCTACAATTGGAATAGGATCATCATCAAACTGTGACGGCCAAATATTAGTAACAGATGACATACTAGGATTAAGTGGTTTTTATCCAAAATTTGTCAAAAAATATGTAAATTTAAACTCTGTAATTGAAAAAGCTGTAAAAAAATATAGTAAAGACGTTAAAAGTAAAGTTTTTCCCAAAAACATAAATTTTTTATATGGAAAATAAAATTAAAGAAGAAACAAACTTATTTCAAAAAATTTCAAGTATTGTTAAGGAAAAAAGAAAATTTTTAATATATATTTTGATTTTAGTAGTTTTGATTATATTTGCATTAGTTTTTTATAAAATCTACGATGAAAAAGTAAACACAATGACTTCAGAAAAATATGTTAAAGCCGGAATATACTTAACATCAAATGATAAAGAAAAATCAAAAAAAATATATAAAGACATAATATTAAGTAAAAATAAACTTTATTCAATCTTAGCCTTAAATAGCATTTTAGAAAACGAACTAGAGTCAAACACTGACGAAGTTCTTAAACTTTTTAATATTATTGAAAATATAAAAATTTCTAAGGAACAAAAAAATTTAGTTAAATTAAAAAAAGCTTTTTACTTAATTAAAAATTCAAAGGAAGATGAAGGACAAAAGATTTTAAAAGAGATTATCTCAAGTAACTCTGCATGGAAAAAAATTGCTATAGAAGCTATAAAATAATAAAAAAAATAAAAAATTTGAAGCAATGAAAATATTTCTAATATCAATATTTTTATTATTTATTTCGCATTGTTCATTTGATAACAAAACTGGAATATGGAAAAACAAAGATGAAGTTATTAATAAAAAAAAAGATGAATACAAAGGTTTCAATAAACTTTACACAGAAGAAAAACTTTTTAATCAGATTATAGCTCCAGATAATAGTTTAAAAATTTTACTTGATCCAGTTAAGTTGAGTAAAAAATGGTTAGATGAATTTTACCGAGAAACTAATAATTCAGATAATTTTAGTTATAAAGAATTAAATGAAAAAATTTTTAACAGTAAAAAGTTAAGTAAATATAAAATAAAAGATAAAATATTATTTGATGGAGAAAATTTTTTAATTACAGATATAAAAGGTAGTTTAATTGTTTATTCTACAAAGTATCAAAAAATTATTTTTAAATATAACTTTTATAAAAATAAATTTAAAAAATTAGAAAAAATTTTAAGTATAGCTGTAAAAGAAAATGTAGTTTATATTGCTGATAATCTTGGATATATCTATGCAATAAGTTATTTAGAGCAAAAACTATTATGGGCTAAAAATTACAAGATACCTTTTAGATCTAATGTCAAAATTTTTAAAGATAAAGTCATTGTAGCAGATACAGATAACACTTTGTATTTTTTAGACAAATTTAATGGAAATAAAATCAAAAGTATACCCACAGAGGAAATTTCAATTAAAAATCAATTTATAAATTCTATTGCTGTAAAGAATGATGCTTTGTTTTATTTAAATACTTTTGGCTCTATCTATTCAATTAATGTTTTAGGCCGTATTAACTGGTTTTTAAATATTAACCAACATTCGGAAATTGATACAAACAATCTATTTAACTCAAAACCTTTGATAGCATACAAAGATAAACTTATTGTTTCTTCAGAAAAGTATTTATATATTTTTAATTCTTCTAATGGGTCAAGACTAGTTAAAATTCCAGTTTCATCCATCGTAAAACCATTAGTTTCAAATAAAAGTATATTTTTAGTTACAAAAAATAATTTATTAGTTTGCATAAATATTGACAATGGAAAAATAAATTATTCTTTAGATATACCTGAAGAAGTTGCAAATTTTTTAGATACAAAAAAAAAAACGCTTTATATCAAAACACTATCAATGCTTAATAATAATCTATATTTATTTTTAGATAATTCTTATTATATAAAGTTTAGCTCAAAAGGAAAAATAGCAGAAGTAAAAAAATTACCAGCAAAGTTTGGATCATTTCCAATATTCGTTAAAAACGTCATTATGTTCGTTAACAAAGATAAAAAATTAGTAGTCGTTAATTAGTTGTTTGATTTACTACTCAAAAGAGAAAGCTGAGTAATTTTTAATTCATTTAAATTATCTTCAGGCTTGATAGGGTAGTCACCAGTAAAATAGTGATCACAGAATTGGGGATATGCGTTATTTCTTTTTCCTTTTCCTAAAGCTTCATAAAGACCATCTAAAGTTAAAAATTTTAGTGTTTTAGCATTAATAATTTGACACATTTCTTCGTTTGTTTTTTTGTTCGCCAATAGCTCTTCTTTGGTAGGCATATCAACACCATAAAAATCAGGAAATTTTATTTCTGGACAAGCAATTCTTACATGGACATCTTTGGCACCAGCTTCATAAAGCATTTTTACAATTTTAAGACAAGTAGTTCCTCTAACTAAAGAGTCATCTATTAAAACTATAGCTTTATTTTTAACAATACTTTTTGTTGAACTCAATTTAAGTTTTACACCTAAGCTTCTTATATTTTGAGTTGGCTCTATAAAAGTTCTTCCTACATAATGATTTCTTATTAACCCTAATTCAAATTTTTTTTTTGAATATTCAGCATAACCTAAAGCTGCTGGAACACCCGAGTCTGGCACTGGAACAACTATATCTGCATCAATATCTGTCTCTTTTGCAAGCTGCATCCCAAATTGTTTACGATATTCATAAGCACATCTTCCATCTACAATACTATCTGGTCTAGCAAAATAAATATATTCAAAAATACAAGGTCTGGCTTTTTGTTTTGGAAAAGGTTTGATACTAATTAATTTATTATTTTCAATAACTATTATCTCTCCATTTTCAACCTCTCTTACAAAAGTTGCTCCTACGATATCTAGTGCGCAGGTTTCAGATGCTAAAATGAATGAATTTTTTAATTTACCAACTACCAAAGGCCTTATACCAAAAGGATCTCTTACACCAATTAATTTTTTATTAGTCATAATTACTAAAGAATAACCTCCTTTGATTTGGAAAAGCGCATCTATTAATTTATCTACAATTTTATCTCTTTTTGATTTTGCTATTAATTGGACTATTGTTTCAGTATCGCTTGTTGTTCTAAAAATTGCTCCGTCCTTAACTAATATCTCTCTTAAAGCTAACGCATTAGTTAAATTACCATTGTGAGCTATGCTTAAACCACCCACATGAAGATCTGCAAAAAAAGGCTGTATATTTCTTAAAGAAGTTTCTCCAGTTGTAGAATATCGGTTATGACCTATTGCAAAATTTCCTGGGAGTTTTTTTATAACATCGCTCTTAGTAAAGTGATCACCAACTAAACCTTGTCTCTTTTCTGAATGATAATTTTTTCCGTCGTAAGAAACTATTCCACATCCCTCTTGCCCTCGATGTTGTAAAGCATGTAAGCCTAAAGCAACTAATGCCGAGGAGTCCTCATGATTTGAAATACCAAATATACCACATTCTTCTCTTAATTTATCTAAATTAAATTTTTTCAATTTTGTTTTTTGTATCTATAAAATCTTCATTAGAAGGAAATTCTTCTACAAGTATTTCGCTACCTTTTTTTACAATATCAAACGTAATAGCTTCTTCAGCTGATATACCCCAATTCTGATAAGGATAAAACCAATTAAATATAGAAAATAAACAAATTGAGACTATGTATCCTTTGAAAAAACCAAATAATAACCCAAATGTTTTATCAATTGATCCTACTCCAGTCCATGTAACTGCTCTACTCAAAGCCTTTCCAGCAACTATAATTATAAACAATGTACAAACGAATATTATTAACCCAAGGCCTAAATTATTAATAAATTCTGACTCAATATAATCACTTACCCATGGTTGAAATTTTGGAACCAGTACTATGGTTATTATTGTAGAAAAAATCCATTTCATAAATGAGATTAAACTCAATGAAAAACCTTTAGAAAAACATTGAATCATAGAATAGATTGTAATTATTCCAAAAATAACATCAAACCAGTTAACACTACTTAAAATTTGTTCTAAAAAACTTAAATTCATTACAAGCTATTTTCTTGCCCAAAAGGTTTTAAAATTAGTATTAATTTGGGTAAAAGTGTTAAAACTGAAATCATGGCTAGCAACATTGCTATACCTGTAAAAACTCCAAAGTAAATAGTGGGTATAAAATTTGATAATACTAAAATAGAAAAACCAAAAACTATAGTAATTGAAGTGTTTAGAATGGCTATACCAACAGTGCTGTGGCATCTGTCTAATGTTTTGTTATAATTATTTATCTTCTTAAACTCTTCTTTAAATCTATAAATATAATGAATACTATTATCAACTGCTATACCAATAGTGATTGCAGCAATTGTTATAGTCATCATATCTAAAGGAATTCCTAATAGACCAATTATACCAAGTATAAAAAAGGCGGCAATAAAATTTGGAACAACTCCAATAAAAGAAAGATTTACGTTCCTAAATAAAATCAAAAACATTAAAAAAATTCCAAGCATTACTATGCCCAATGTAAGTATCTGAGATTTAAATAAACTTTGGAGTAGATTGTTAAACAGGATAAGTACACCTGTTAACTTGTACTCATTTTTGTCCAAATCTAATTTTGTATGCAAATCATTGTTTATTTTTTTTATTAATTCGTCTCTTCTCAAATTTTCTAATGAATCTTTTATCCTAACACTAATTCTAGCTTCATCTTTATCAACTGATATATAAGGTTTAATTATTTCTTTTTTTATTTCCTCAGGAATTTTACTGTATAAGACTGCAATCTCTAAGCTTTGTAATTTTTTATTATTTAAATCTTCTGCAACTCTTAAAATAGATCCAAAAGAGAGAACTTTTCCTATTTCCGGTAAAGAGTCTAAGTAGTCATGGACCTTAATAATCTTATCCATCTTATCTCTAGTAAACCAATATTTCGCTTTACTCTCATTATTATCAGCTTCACCATCATCCCACTCAGAAAACTCATCTTCCTCGTCATTTGTTTTTTTTTTTACTGGAAATTTTAATATAATACTTAATGGAGTAGTTCCCCCTAAATCTTCGTCAATTTTTTTCATCCCTTTATAAATTTCAGTTTCTTTATCAAAATAATTAATGAAGCTATTTTCTACTTCTAATTTTGATATACCGATAATACTAAATATAATAATTATTATTGTAGATCCAAAAATTAAAATTTTGTTTTTTTTTGTAAAAGATCCTAGCATAGATGTTATGAATGATTTTTCTGTATCTTTTATGTTTATTTCATCATTAGGTGCAAATAAATTAAGCAATGATGGTAATAATAAAAATGTTACCAGCAAAGATACAATTAATCCTAAGGTCATCATCCAACCAAAGTCTATAATTGGTTTAATTCCACTAAATACTAAAGATAAAAATGCACAAATTGTAGTAAGCACAGTATAAAGGATTGGCAGCATCATTTTTTGGCTGGCTTCAAGCACAGCTTCATCCTTAGTAAGTTGGGGAAACTCTTTTTTTAATTGCAAAAACCTCACAGTTACATGAATATTCATAGCCATATTAAGGATTAACATTAGCGCAATAAAGTTAGATGAAATTACAGTTACTTTCCATCCAATTAATCCAAGCAAACCAATCATCATAATGACAGAAGTTGCACAACCTAGTAACGGCATAATTACCCATTTTATATTTCTAAAAATTAACCAAAGAGTTAAAATTATAAAAATAAAAACGCCTATTCCAAAAACAATAATATCACTTTTAATATAACTCATCATGTCATCAGCAATCATTGGAATGCCACCAAGGTGAATTTTTGCATTTTCACCATACTTTCCTATAACATCTCTTATCTCTGTTATATTTTGATGATTTCTTAAATTATATAAATTTTTATAATCTTCATACTCTTTAAGAAATTTTTTATAATTCAGTTTTTCTTCTTTAGATAAACCTACATCATTAGATTGATTGAAGTATTTATCTTTAATTTTTATATATTCTCCTAGTCTTTCATCTTTTTTTAAATAAACGACAATACCTGAAGTTTTACCATCTTCACTAATGACGTAGTTTTTGTAAATCGGGCTATTTATTATTTCCTCAAAACCTCTTTTTCTATCTATTTCTGGATAAGCAAGAGTTTTATAGTTTTTTAATCTCTCCATTAAATTATCATCAGTGCTTTTCAAAAGAGGCACGTCAATAACCGTAATAACGCTATCCACCCATGTTAATTTCTCAATTTTTGATTTAAGCAGTTGAAGATTAAGAATAGTTTCTTTTTCAGTAAAGCTTGAAACTGGAGTATAAGTTAATACTAAAAAATCTTTAGATCCATAAGTTTCATTAATTTCTCTGAGGTACTTTAGGTCTGGATCCCCCTCTAGCAAGAGAGCATCTGACGACGCATCTAAATTGAAATTTTTTGCATGGTAAAATGAAAAACCTAGTAATATTACTAAAAGAAAAAGTGTGAATTTCGAGAAATCTATTACTATTTTTTTGTAAATATAAGACATCATTGAGATATTTCAGATATATCTTAATTAATTTATAACTAAAGAAAAAATAGGTCTAATTTTTAGTTAAATCTTTGAATTTTGTGTATATTCCCTCAAATTCAACTTTAACAGTTCCTGTAGGACCATGTCTTTGTTTACCTAAAATGATATCGGCTAACCCATTTACATCATTCATTTTAGATTGCCACTCGGCATGTTCAATAGAACCTAGCTTAGGCTGCTTTCTCTCTAAATAGTAAGCTTCTCTGTACACAAACATAACCACATCTGCATCTTGCTCTATTGACCCAGACTCTCTTAAGTCTGCCAATTGAGGTTGCTTGTCATCTCTTTGTTCAACTGCTCGTGATAATTGAGATAAAGCCAATACAGGGACACCTAACTCTTTAGCTAATGCTTTTAACCCTTGTGTTATTTCAGAAATTTCTTGAACTCTTCCATCGTTTCTATTTAAATTGCCTGCTCTCATTAACTGAATGTAATCCACTACAACTAAACTTAAACCAAATAATCTTTTTATTCGTCTAGCTCTGTTACTAAGCGTAGCAATTGTAATTGCGGGTGTTTCATCTATATATAATGGCAGATCATAAATATTTCTTGAAGTTTCTATATATCTATTTATTTCTTCTTCAGTTACTTTTCCTCTTCTTATATCGTCTGATTTAATTTTTGCTTGTTCAGATAAAATTCTAGTTGACAACTGTTCAGAGGACATTTCAAGCGAAAAAAAAGCTATAGATGACTTTTCTTGCCTACTTACAAGTGTTTGAGCCGCATGATAAGCAATGTTAGTTGCTAAAGCAGTTTTTCCCATAGAAGGTCTTCCTGCTAGTATTATTAAATCTGATTTATGTAAGCCTCCTAACTTTGAGTCTAGGTCCGTCAAACCAGTAGGCACACCAACTATACCTTTATCATTTTTCATAGCCATAGTCGCCATTTCAATCGTTTGATCTAGAGCTTGATTGAATTTTAAAAATGATTGAGAAAAGCTACCACGTTCTGCTAAATCAAATAATGATTTTTCTGTATTTTCAATTATTTTCTCCGCACTTTTTTCTTTTTCATTTAAAGTTTCAGAGGATAAATTATCAGAAATTAAAACTAATTCTCTGCGTAAGTACATTTCATGGATAACTTTAGCATAATCAATAGCTTGCTTCGTGGATCCAGAAAATCTTGTTAATTTTACTAAATATTCAGTTCCACCAACTTCATCAAGCATATTATCTTTTTCGAAGTAATTTTTTAAAGTAATAGGATTAGCAATCATACCCTTGTTATTAAGCAACTCAATTACCTCGTATATTTTAGTATGAGCAGGATCATAAAAAATAGAGGAATTAATTATATTTGAAATTTCATCGATTATATCATTATTGACTAAAACCGATCCAAGTAAGGCTTGTTCTGCTTCAAGATTTGAGGGTTGTTTTTTATTTAAACTACTTTCATTAAATTTAACTTCTTCCATTAATTGATGATAGTTTAGAAAAGATGCATTGAAAGTCAAAAGTTACACACTTTTTTGACTTACCTGTGGAGAAGTTAAGCTGATTGAATTTTATCTATTTTTAAAGAAATTTCTGCAGATACCTCAGAATGAAAATTTATATCGACTTTATAAACTCCAATTTTATTTAAGTTTTCTTTTAAGACAATTTGTGAAGGTTTAACTTCAATTTTTAATTTATTCAAAATAGCTTGTGATATTTCTTTTGGTTTGATTGAACCATACAACTCACCATTTTCCTTACTCTCTTTATTAAATACAAAAGATTTTTTATTAATTAATTGAGCTATTTCTTTTAATTTCTTTTTTAATTCAACATTTTTTTTATTTAATTCAACTTTTTTTTTGGAAACATACTGTAAGTTTTCTTCGCTAAATCTTAAGGCTTTACCAGTTCTTAATAAAAAATTTCTTCCATAGCCTGGCTTTACTTCCACTTTATCACCAATATTACCTAGTTTCATTATATTTTCTAAAAGAATTACCTGCATTATTATATCAATCCTAAAATTTTTGCTTTTTTAATTTCTTTTGTTAATTTTTTTTGCTTTCCGCTAGAAACAGAAGTTATTTTAGAAGAAAGAATTTTATTATTTTCTGAAACATATTTTTTTAGTAAACTTATATTTTTATAATCAATAATAGGAGCGTTTTTAACAGATAACGGGCAAGATCTATTGAATCTTCCTTCAGTTTTTTGAAATAAACTAAGTTTATTTAGGGAATTAGAATTTTTTTTTTGAAATTTTTTTCTTTTACGTTTCATCTATTTTTCTTTTTTAAAGTACTCTTTATTTGTATCCAAATTTTTATATTTAACTATAAGATGTCTTATTACAGAACCATCAACTTTAACTTTTTTATTTATTTCGTTTAAAGTATTTTTGTCACCCTTAAATTTATAATGGATATAAAAACCTTTGTTATATTTTTTAATTTTTGTAGCCAAACTTAAAAGACCCCATTCTTCTATCTTAATAACTTTGCCTGAGCTGGCATTAATAAGATCATTATATTTATCTCTAATTTTTTCTAATTCTAATTTAGGCAAATCTTGCTTAGTTATTAGAGTATTTTCGTAAAATGACATAAAAGAATATTGTTTATTAGTTAGCTTTAAAGTACATATTGTAAAAAAAGCTTTATACTATAATAGATATTTATATCAATACTAATTATCTACTATTTAATGCTAAATAATATGAACGCAATACTCTTTCCAGGCCAGGGCTCACAAATTCCAGGAATGGGAGCTGAGTTTTATAATAATTTTGAAATTGTTAAGAAAATCTTTAAAGAAGCAGACGAAAGACTTAACCTCAAAATTTCAAAGATTATACTAGAAGGCCCTGAAGATAAGTTAAAATTAACGCAAAATACTCAGCCGGCGATACTGACAGTTAGTTACGCAATTTTTACAGTTTTAAAAGAAGAGTATAATTTTGATTTTAAATCTACAAAGTTTTTTGCAGGTCATTCATTAGGTGAATATAGTGCTTTAGTTTGCTCTGGTTCATTAGAATTTAATGATGCACTTTTTTTACTTTTTGAAAGAGGAAAATCAATGCAGGAAGCAGTTCCAATTGGCAAAGGCAGCATGATAGCAATACTAGGCTCGAAAATAGATGAACTTAATAACTTGATTAGAGAAAGCAAAATAAAAGGTGTGTGTGAAATTGCCAATGACAATGCTGAAGGTCAAACAATTATAAGTGGAGACATTGAAAGTATTAATTTATTTAAAGAAACCCTTAAAGAAAATAAAAAAAAATTTATTCCTTTAAATGTAAGCGCACCTTTTCACTGTTCTTTAATGAGTCCGGCGGCAACTAAAATGAAGGATAAAATTAATTCAGTAAATTTTAAAAAACCTACTTTTGATGTGGTATGCAATGTAACTTCAAAACCAGAAAACAACCCAGAAATTATAAAAAAATTATTAATTGATCAAATTTGCTCAACCGTAAGATGGAGAGAAAGTATAATAAATATGAATAATGAAAATATTAATAATTTTATTGAAATAGGCCCCGGAAAAGTTCTTTCTGGGATGGTTAAACGAACTGTGAAGAATATTAATAGCTTTAGTATAAATTCAATAAATGATATGAAAAAAACAATTGATGAATTTAAAAAATAAAAAAGTTATTATTACAGGTGCAACAGGCGGCATAGGAAACAGTCTTGTAAAAAAATTTTCAGATAATGGATCAATAATTTTGGCTACCGGCACTAAAGAAGAAAAATTAAACGATCTAAAAAAAGAATTTAGTAATATACATGTTGAAAAGTTTAATTTAGATGAGCATAAAAATATAGAATCTTTTATAGAATCATCTAGTAAAAAACTTGAAGGTTTAGATATTTTAATTAACAACGCGGGTATAACTTTAGACAACATATCGATACGGTTAACAGAAGAAAATTGGAAAAAAGTTTTAGATATAAATCTTACATCTACTTTTTTAATGTGTAAGTTTGCAATTAAGAAAATGCTTAAAATCAAATCTGGAAAAATAATAAATATTACTTCAATTGTCGGACACACTGGAAACTTAGGGCAGGCGAATTATTCAGCTTCAAAAGCTGGCATAGTTGCTTTTTCTAAAAGTCTGGCAATTGAGTATGCAAAAAAAAATATCAATATTAACTGTGTTTCTCCTGGCTTTATAAAAACAGAAATGACCGATAAAATTAATGATGAATTTAAAAAAATGTTGATAAGCAAAATCCCATCAGGCGATTTAGGAACGGGCGAAGATGTTTCTAATTGTGTAGCGTTTTTAGCATCAGATATGGCAAATTATATTAATGGTGAAACTATTCATGTAAATGGTGGAATGTATATGTCTTGACAATTCTATTTATTAATCTAATAACAATTTATCATAAACAAAACAAAGGTAATTTATGGCAGATGACGTAAAAGCAAAAATTAAAAAAATAGTTGCAGATCATTTAGGTATTGAAGAAGAAAAAGTTACAGAAGAAGCAAGTTTTATTGACGATTTAGGCGCCGATAGTCTTGACACTGTTGAGTTGGTGATGGCTTTCGAAGAAGAATTTGGCTCAGAGATTTCTGATAGCGAAGCGGAAAAAATATTAACAGTTGGTGACGCAATAAAATTTATTGAAAATAAATCAAGTCAATAAAGAGAAATTTTTGTATTTGATGAGTGATGATGTAAATAATATCATGGTAATTTTATCATCACCATCTGGAGCTGGTAAAACAACAATAACAAAAAAAATCCAACAAAAATACCAGTCATTTAAAATATCTGTTTCACACACTACACGCAAACCTAGATCCAACGAAATTGATGGAGTAGACTATTTTTTTGTCTCAGAGGAAAAATTTAAACAACTTATAAAAGAAAAAAAATTTTACGAGTATGCTAAAATTTTTGATAATTATTATGGTACACTTAAAAAAAGTGTAGACGAAATGATAAAAAAAAATGATATCATTTTTGATATTGACTGGCAGGGTACAAAGCAGCTGTCTAAGTTTAAAAATTTAAATTTAATTAAAATCTTTTTAATACCGCCTAGCAAAAATGAATTGAAATTAAGATTAGTTAAAAGAAATCAAGATTTGCCTGAAGAAGTTGAGAGAAGATTCAAAGGTTTTGACAGCGACATTTTGCATTGGGCGGATTATGATTATATTGTAATTAATGAAAATTTAGAAAACTGTTACAAACAAATTGAAAATATTATTTTGCAAAATAAAAAAAATTAAAGTTTTTCAAATAGTTCAGTAATTTCATAATATTTTTTTGGCTCAATATCAGAGGGTCTTTTTTTTAAATCAAGGTCTTTTAGAAACGAAATTTTTTTACCCTTTTTAAATATTTTTTTAATATTTTTATTTATCATTTTTCTTTTATTAGAAAATAAAATATTTGTTATTTTTTCTAAATTTTCGATATTCTTAATGTTGTGTAATGGAGTTTTTATAGGCTTAAAACAAACTACTGATGATTCAACTTTAGGTTTTGGCGAAAAGCAATTTGAAGAAACGTTAAATTTATTAAAAACATTTAATCTAGAACTAGTCAAAATAGACAATCTTCCATATTTAGATGTATTAAATTTTCCAACTATTTTTTCAGCCATTTCTTTCTGAAACATTAAAACTAACCCAAAAAATTTTGGTGGCCATTTCTTAAATCTTATTATTTTGACAAGTATTTGTGAAGAAATATTATAAGGTAAGTTGCCAAAAATAACAGTTTTATTTTTAATATTCTTTTCTATATTAAAATTTAAAATATCAGCATTATAAAGTTTAACTATTTTTTTTTTTTTGTATTTAATTTTTAATTTACCTGATATAAATTTATCTTTCTCAATTAAAGTTAAGGACTTTGGTTTTCTTTTTAATATTTCGTCAGTTAAGATACCTTTACCAGGACCGATTTCCAAAACGTCTTTATCGTAAATTTCTATTGAATTAATAATTTTTTTAACAATATTTTGATCTATTAAAAAATTTTGTCCTAAAGATTTCTTAGCGCGAATCATTTTTTTAAATTATAAATAAAATTTACACAATGAAGCAAGCTTACGTAGTTTCCTTTATTTTTACCGATTAAATCGAACGCCGGACCATGATCAGGCGATACTCTTATATAAGGCAAACCCAGAGTAACGTTAACAGCATCATAGTGAAATAAAGCTTTAAAAGGAGTTAAAACTTGATCATGGTACATCCCAACCAATATATTAAATTTTTTGTAATTTTGAATAAAAGCAGTATCAGTGGATAATGGCCCAGTTATCCTAACCCCTTTCTTTTTAAGCACAGAAATTGCAGGAATTATTTCTTTAACTTCTTCTACATCTTTTTTCATTTCTGCGTTATGTGGATTAAGGCCTAAGACACCTATTTTTGGTTTTTTATTGAATATTTTTTTGTAACAACTATTTAAACTTAGTAGCTTTAAAATAATTAATTTCTTATTTATATTTTTAGATATATCTCTAACCTTTATATGAGTTGTTAGAGGAACAACTGAAAATTTATTATTGTAAATCATCATTACTTCAGATTTATCAAATACTCCACATATAGAAGCAAAATATTCGGTTACACCTACTTTTTTTGTTTTTTTAAGTAATTTTTTATCTATAGGACAATTTATAATACCATTTACCCCTGTTTTTCTTGCTAGCTTATCCGCAAGTTTTAAGCAATCAATTAAATAATCTGAAGCACTTTCTAAACTCACATTAAAAGGATTTTTAAATCTTAACGGAACGTCAAAAATTTTTAAGTTTTTTGAAAATTTATCACTATTTAGATTTGTAACTTTTAATACTTTAATCTTTAATTTTAATTTGCTTAATTGTTCATTTATTAAATTATAATTTCCAATCAAAAAAATTTTTTTTTTCTTATTATCATTAATTTTTTTCCAAGTTTTATAGATTATTTCTGTATTAATACTATTAGGATCACCTGCAACTATGAGAATTTTTTTATTCATTTAATTATTTCTATAGAAGCATTATTTCTAATTTTTGATAAATGACTATTAGAAAATAAATTCAAAATTTCATTTTTTTTCTGATCAATTATTTTTTTTTTTGTTGCGGAGATATTAATTTTTAGTGCATCTAATTTTTTAATATCTTCAAGTTTTATAAATAAAATTGAGTTACTTTGAAATATTGGTTTAGATGTTTCATTCAACTTCATATTGCTTATTATGTTTAAAATATTATTTGACAAAGATCTTGAATTAACCCAACCTATTTCTCCACCCGCTAGAGCAGTTGATGAGGTACTATATTTTATAGCAGTGTTTTTGAAACCTTCTTTGTTAATTTGACTTTGAATTTCGTTTATAAGATTATTTTTTTGATTATTGTCATTATATTGGACTTCAATTTCAGATAATTTATATTCAACTATATTTTTTTGATTAGCAATTATTTTTTTTAACTCTTCATCAATTTCTTTTTCATCAATATTTACTTTATTACCATAAAATTGAAGTATTAACTGTTGCCAAGCTAATTCAACTTTTATTTCTTCTAAATATAAATCATAACTTAAGCCATTTCTCAAAAAAATATTTTTGAAATCATTAATGTTAGTACTATATTTTTTTGAAATATTTTCTTCGAACTGCTTTGTTTCAATGTTCATATTTAAAAAATCATATTTTTCTAACTCATTTTTTCTTAATTTAACATTAATTAAAGTTTTTAAAGACTGGTTCTTAAAATTATTAATATTTACCTGATTAATTTCTTTTTTATTTAAAATTAAAGTAGTCATAATCTTATTCTTTAATTCGTAAGAAGTTACAATTTTGTTATTTATAGTTGCAATTATTTTATTTTGAATAGCAGCATTTGAATAATTAAATTCTATAAAAAATATAAAAAAAAATATTAGTTGTAGATAATTTTTTTTTTTCATTTATTGACTAAACGAAGGTGAGTTTATACCGCCAAAAGGAATAAATGTAATTTTAAACATTAGTGAATTTTCTGCTTCAAGCTCAGAGTCTTCATAAAATTCTCTTCGATAAACTAATCCAGCTCTTAAACAATCATTAAGGTATTCATAACTTAAATTGTAATATTCAGCTGAATCAGTGACTAAGTTTCTTTTAGTTTCAGCTGCAAAGACACCATTATTTCCTTTTGCAAAATTTATTTTTGCTTTCATATATTCTTTATCACCAATATGTTCTTTTTCTTCAAGATAACTAACATTAAATTTAACAGGGTTAAAATCTAGTTCTGTAGCGATTTCATTATAATTTAGATCATTATAGTTTTGATCTATTGCAAAATTATAATCTAAACTAATTCTATTGTTTATCTTAAAGTTCATGTTTCCAACTACATCAGAAAGTTTTTCATTTAAACTTGATGTGTCTGGCATATTTTTATTTTCTTTTTTATTAACTATTTGACCTACCTTTAGATTAAAAAGTTTATCACTATCATCGTCTTTAATTTCATAATCAAATCCTAATGTTGCACTTAATCCTCCTTCGAAATTGTTACTAGTACTTAATCGATCTAAACTAAATATATTTAAATGGTTTAACCTAGGTCCTTCAGGTTCTTTTCGCATATGATTAGGCGCAAATCTTACTAGCAATTTTGGAGACAACAAATGATCAAACTTATTTTTAGTTCTTTTAAAAAGGTCTATTTCAGTTAAATACCCTAAAGCTCCAAACACTTCGCTAGTTGGATCTTTCTTAAATTCTGTATTTTTAGCTTCGTAATTAATATTTTTTATTTTTCCTAAAATTTTTCCATCGAAACCAGAGTCAAAATTTATATTTTTATATTTCCAATCAATGTCATTTATCAAAAATTTTGTAAATTTATTAGTATCGTAATTATGAACTTTTAGATTTGAAGTAAAATCAGCATTTCCAAATTTATTACTAAATAAATTTTTATCAAAGGTTACCTCAGGCAAGACATACTCATATTTATCATTATAATTTTCTTTTAAAGTTTCATATACACTTGCATTTAAACCAAAAAAAATATCATCATTTTGGTGAGTATAATTTATAGAACTTTCAAGAGTATCTGTTTCATATGAAGCTAAATTCGATTTAATTTTATATAATTTTAAATATTTATCATCAGAAACATTTTGTAATGATAGTTCAAAGTTGTTTTCAGAATTATTTTTACTCTCAAAATTTTTTATGAACTTTGCAAATAAATGAGATCTATCACCCATTTTTTTAGATTTTTCTTTTTTTTTAAATCCTTCAGTATAACCTAAGTCCATAATTAAGTTCGAATTTTTAAAAGCTTGACGATACTCTCCTAGTAATAATGGCCTCTCAGAGTCAAATAAATTTCCAGTTAGAGTAAAATCTTTGTCATGATTAATAGCCCAAAAATAAGGAACTTTAAAACCAGCACCAAGATTTTTTGAGTTAGTTAGAGTAGGAGGTAGAAGACCAGACCTTCTTTTTACAGATGGATCAGGATGAGAGAGTTTAGGTAAATAAAAAATAGGTATATCATAAACTTTTATTACTGCATTATCATAGTAAACAGTTTTTGTTGCTTTATCGTGTTTCATTTTACTAGCTTGTATAGACCAAGGTGGGCATTTGTCATTTTTTCTATAATCACATAAGGTAAATATACTTTTTGTGAATTCATTGCCTTTATCATCAATCTTAACAGTATTTGCAAAAACCCTTGGTTTATTTTTATCTACTACTTTGAAATTTTTATCATTTAAAAATGATTTTATATCTGTTCCAATAATTTCCCTTTTTTTTTCATCAATATAAATTTGAGAAAAATTATAAGAATTTTTTTTCAAATCTATTACTTTAATCTTTCCCACTGATTTAAAAAAACTATCCTTTGTTAGATATTCAAAATTTTCTAAAAAAATATTGTTATTTTCAAAATCTTTAATTACAGCTGGATCTTTTGACTCGATAATTTTTTTCTTATTGTCAAATAAAATATTTTTTCCTTTCAAAACATGTCCTTCTGAAGTGATTATTGTTGTATCACCTTTGCTTATTAATTTTTTTGATTCTTTATCAAATTCAGCATACTCAGTTTTCAAAATGTTATTTTTATCATCTGTGGCAATAACATTATTTTTAAAAATTGTTAATTTTGAAACTTTATCAATCGAGATTGTTGAAGATTGAATATTAAGATTTTCTGCAATTAGAGGTTTATAAAAAAAAACTATAATTAATACTATAAAAAATTTACTTTTCATTTATTTGTAACACTCCGATTGAGGTAAATAGACCAATAGTAACAACAGGAACCCAAGCAGCTAAAGATAAAGATATTCTATTAGCTTGACCTAAGGCAAATGATAAATCTTTAAAATAATACACTGCCACACAAGTTATCAAACCTACAATTATAAATGTGGAGTTATTTGATTTCTTTAAAGTATTCATAGTTAGTATTGATGCCAAACCTGTCATTAAGAACAAAAAGAAAGGCAATGATAGCAAAGAATTTAAATTTTGATCTAAATAAGTTTTATTATAACCTTTATTTTGTAATTCTTTGTAATTTAGCAATAAATCTACAAATGACATTGCGTCAAAATTTTTAAATATACTTGTAATTTTTATATAATCATATTTTGATTGTATTACGTACTTTTTCTCCGAAATTTCCTCTGAAATTCCATCTTTAAAAGAACTAAAAGTGACATCATTTAAAACCCAGTCAGTCTTAGAAATATCAGCTGTTTTAGCATTAACTATTTCTATTAAATTATAATTATCATCTAAATTAAAAATTTTTATATTTTTAAGAATGTTAGTTTTTGAAGTATCAGCTGAAACTATTCGATAATTATTATTGATATATTCTTTAATCCAAAGTCCATTTTTATTTACTGCAACCAAATGATCAACATCTCTAGAATATTTTGATTTTGTTTTCTCATAATATTTTACCATTGAGGATGTGATTGGATTTACTGCAAATAAGATAATCCAACCAAAAATAAATGAAGTAGTTGCTAGTATAAAAAATATTTTAAAGTTAGAGTAACCAAAAACTTTTAGAGTTAATAAATCTTTACTATTTCTTAAATGTAACAAAAACCACATACTAGAAATAAAAATAATAAATGGAAATAGTTTTATTAGCATATTTGGAATATACAAAGCTGTAAGTGTGATGGGAGTTAATATTGTAGTATCTATATTTTTGAAAAACTCAATTTCTTCAAACAGATTCAGTATTATACCAAAACTATAAAAAATCAATATTACTTTAAAAATTGTTTTCAAAAAACTAGACAATAAATAATTTATTAAAATTCTATTCATTTTGATAATGTTTCTCTGTTAAGTTTAAAAATTAAAAATAAATAAATAATCGGAGTTAAAATAAAAGGTGAAATTACAAACAAAGTTCCTACAATTTTTGAAATTCCTGTAAATCTAATAATTAGTTCTGAATAAAGTAAGACTAAAAAACCTAAAACGAAGATACTATATTTATTAATAAAAAAATTTTTTTTTGATTGAGCTTTAATTAATAAAAAAGAGCATATAAGAGCAACTATAGGTAAATAAAAAGGAAGTAGAAATCTTCTATTAAGAACAGTAATGATCTCACTATTTGCATTTTCATTACAATTGATAATTAACTCAGAAGGGTTCTTTATACACTCAATTAAATTTTTAGAGGATGTTTCCTGAAATTTAAGTTGCTTTATAGTTCCAGTTTGAAGATTTTTTAAATCAATATTTATTTGTTCAAATTTAACAACATCACTCTCACCACTATTTTTACTGGTTGAAATAATACTTCCATCGAACAAAACCATTTTTCTATTATCCACAATACCTTCCTGAGCGACAATTGTTGTTGAATTTAGTTCTGATTGATTAGAAGTAAGATTTTTTAAAGCATTTGATTTATCAAACATAAATACATTTTTAATTTCATTTTCAAACTTCTCTTCCACAAAGAATGTAAACCCTTTAAATGAATCACTAAATTGTTGAACTCTTATTGTAGGTAAAAAAGAATTAAATCCCTCTTTATTTAACAAATTTCTAGATTTATTTAATGCATACGGAGTTATAAAAGCAGAAAATAAAATATAAAAAAATAAAATAAAAACTGATATAAAAAAAAGAAGATTCACTACTTTCAACTTTTTTACTCCTGACGTCCATAATATTATAAATTCATTATCTTGAATTTGTTTTACAAGAAAAATCATCAAAGATAATAAAAAAGAAAGAGGTATTAATTTTGTAAGTATTGCCGCTAAATTTAGGAACGAGTATTGAAAGTATGTTGAAATTGAATATCCATTTTCAACAATAAGATCTAAAAAATTGACCGCCCTTACTGTCCAAGCAATTATAGACAAACCAAAGAGTATAATTAAAAATGTCTTTAAAATTTCTTTAATAAAATTTTGATAAATTTTGTTTGTAAGCATTGTATTTTGATATATATAATTAATGCAACTTTAGGTAAAATTCAACTTATGATAGTACACTGTGATGTATTTTCCATTGATATCTGCTATATATGGTCATATATACCTCTAAGTCCTACAAAGTTGTATTTAAAAATTTATGTCTATTAAAATTAACTACTCAAAAAAATTAAACGGAGAATCTTCATCCAATCTAGTTTTATTCACTAACGATAAATTTGATACTAGCAACTTGAAGAAGTATATCTCAAACTCTGAGTTCTCTTACATAAACGATTTGTTGAAAACCAGTGATTTAAAAAAAAACATTTTTGTTTTTGAAGTAAATTCAAAAAAAAAAATTATTTTAATTTCTCTTAAGAAAGATTTTAAGAGCTTTGATATAGAAAATTTAGGTGCTGAATTTTATGGTCGCATAAACCATGGAAAGAATAGCGAGTACTTCGTTAATTCCGATAGTGTAATTAGCACGTATGAAAATTTCGTAGGCCATTTTCTTCATGGATTAAAATTAAAATCTTATGAATTCAATAAATATAAAACAAAAAAA
>Ga0055584_100001124_pt1 | contig 26138 bp, 25 predicted proteins | sample OSDHelmetaG_FD_58716 | JGI IMG/M metagenome (GOLD analysis project Ga0055584, IMG submission 58716) | Pelagic marine sediment microbial communities from the LTER site Helgoland, North Sea, for post-phytoplankton bloom and carbon turnover... | ecosystem: Environmental > Aquatic > Marine >...
CCTTTCGTAACCAAAAACTAAAACTGAAATTTAATTTACCACTATTAAACTTGTTTTGTAAATGCTATGACTAGCATTCGTATATAAGAACGATGTAACGTATCAAAGGTTGTAAGGTTCACGTCATTAGATTGTCTAGTTTAAGACATGTAAAATGACGATGTGAAATCTTGTCGGAAAAGAGGTGACTTTTATGGAATTCGGACAACAGCGCCTAACCCAATAATGTTAGGTGCGCCCAAGTTTAATTCAAAATTGAGTCCAATTTGTTCGGTTGGATAGAAACGAACACCAAATACGGTAAGCGAAAAAATAGGTCTGGTTTGTAATAAGTCATCAAAAACGTCAAATTGTCCAGAATTTGATTCAATGGTTTTGTTCCAAAACAGTACACCCATCCTGGCTCCAGAGTATAAATCCGCCCGAGGGCTTTTACCGTAATGGATTTTGGTAGTAAACCCGAATGTATTTCGTCGTAAGTTAAAGTCGACTTGCTCAGTCATCAGCTGACTGTCCGTGTTTTGATACGTAAAGTCTGTACTTCCATGTCGACGCTGTGTGGATACAAAGCCTCCAATACTCCAACGATCAGAAAGACCATAATCGAAACTCAACACCAAGGCACGACCACCAGAAATAGTGGAGTTGTTGATTTCAAAAAAATTGTTGTTTGTGTCTAGATCAATTTCTTCGCCACTTCCAATAATGACGTCCATGGCTCCACCGACTAAACTAAGACCAGCATCGGCGGTAATGACTTTTTCACCCAAACTAGTTTGTGCATTTGCTCGAACACAATGCAAACTAATGCAAGCGACCAACGCGATGTAGTGAATAGGCTTTAACATATGGTATTGCAAACTACTAAAAAAAAGACAACAATGTAATTAAGAAACCAATTGAATTGCAGTGGGTTCAACCGTAATGAGCCTCTTTTTATAAAGACTACCAGCGGCCTTTTTAAAATTCTTTTTACTCATTTGGAGTAATTCATAGATTCTTTCAGGTTCCGACTTGTCGCCCACAGGAAGTTTACCACCATTGGCTTCCAACGTATCCAACAACTTTTGCTCAAAAGCATCGATGTTTTCATACCCTGTAGGTTGCAACCGAACGTCTATCTTATCATCTTCCCGAAGCTTATAAATGTATCCTTTTTTCTTGTCGCCTAACTTGACTTTTTCAAAGACTTCGTTTTCATAAATCAAACCAGCGTAGGTGTTATTAATGATCACGTTGATACCTAAATCCGTACGTGGACCTATCAGTAAGTCGACTTCCTCATTTTCTTCTAAATCGATAAAATCACGCTTAACAAACTTGTTTGTTTTACAACTCGCTACCAATCGGTTGGTTGCTTCATCTAAATACACATAGACCAATACTTGTCGACCAACTACCAAGTTTTGGTTTTGTTCTTTATAAGGTGCCAGCAATTCTTTTTCAAGGCCCATTTCTAAAAATGCACCATAGCTTGATACGTCATTAACAGTTAATACGGCAAACTCACCTGGCAATGCCAAGGGTTTAAGCGTGGTAGCAATGGGTCTGTCTTCAGAGTCTTTGTAAACAAACACTTCAATTGAACCGTCAACTTCCAATGCTTCTGGAATGTATTTTATAGGGAGTAAGATTTCATTCCCTTTTAAATCGCCAAGAAACATCCCAACACTGGTGTCTCTTAAAACCGTTAAGTGGTGATACTGGCCTACTTCGAGCATATCTTTTGGTATAAGGTATTGTGGTCGGCTAAAATTTTTCTATTGCTAAAGAGTTCTAACCGATCTGGTATTGCCGCTTCTAGTTTGTCCGCTATTCCAGATTTGTCAAAGGTAAGAAGCGCTTCATTGATACTATCTGTTTCTGTTGGATTAAAATACAAACCAGCATCATTTACAATTTCTTGCATGCAACTTTGTTCACTTGTTAGTACAGGTGTTCCACACGCCAAACTTTCGAGCACTGGAATGCCAAATCCTTCATAAAGACTTGGGAAAATACTGGCCTTAGCCAACCGATATATGTTGGGTAGAACTTGAGTAGGCACGTCTGATAGTATTTTGACCCTGTTGCTAAGTTGGTTGGCGTCAATAAACTGTTTAACCTCCGCGAATGTATCACCTGGTTTGCCGACTAAAACAATTGGGTAGCCATCAGGATGGCCTTGTTTTAACGCTTTTAATAAGGTCAAATGGTTTTTTCGTTGTTCGAACTTACTTACCATCATCAGAAATTTCTCAGGTAATTGATATCGTTCGCGTGTTTTTGCCAAGTCAGGCTCACTCTTAGGTACATAAAACAACGGATCACAATCTTGGTAAATTACCTGAATGGGAATGTCTTCATCAGGCATGATCTTGATTAAATCCAGTTTTGTTTGTTCACTTGTGGCAATGATTGCGTCAGCACTTCTGAGTGCATTGTCCGTTTTGTGAGCGTATATCAGTCGATCTATGGCTTTATAATATTGCGGGTATTTCACGAAAATTAAATCATGAATAGTGACCACCATCTTTGTTTTTTTTGGTCGAGTGTAAGGCAGTTCTGCACTTAAGCCGTGATATACATCGAGTTGCTGGCGTTGTATGTCTTTTGAGATTCCGAACTGTCGCCACAAGGGACGGAGTTTTGGTTTTTTGATAATGTTAGCCCCTGATTTGGGAAGTTCTGATGGCTTAGAATCGAATAGATAATAGCTATGCTCTGGGTACAGTTCGATTAGACCGTTGACTAGGGTACGTGCATAATTTCCCAATCCTGTTTGGTTGTGAAAATACCGTTTTGCATCAAAGCCAATTCGCATGGTGCAAACTTAATTAATGATGTACGATTAACCATTAATGATTTGACGTAGTTCATTGAATTGAACCATTCATTGAACATTCAAAATTAAAATGACCCTTAGGTCATTTCTACACCGCCACATCAAACTCTCTCAACGCAGAGTTCAAACTGGTCTTTTTGTCTGTGCTTTCCTTTCTCTGACCAATAATCAACGCCACTGGAACTTGATATTCTCCTGCGGGGAATTTCTTGGTCCGCATACCTGGAATCACTACAGAACGCGGTGGTACATATCCCTTGTATTCTTTTGGCTCGCTTCCGCTTACATCAATGATCTTGGTCGACATGGTCAAGGTAACACCAGCACCAACTACGGCTTCAGACCCAATATGTACACCTTCAACTATGATAGATCTAGAACCAATAAAACAGTTGTCTTCGATAATTACTGGAGCCGCCTGTACGGGTTCTAAAACACCACCAATACCAACACCACCAGAAAGATGTACGTTTTTGCCAATCTGCGCACAGCTACCCACTGTTGCCCACGTATCCACCATAGAACCGGAATCAACAAAGGCGCCAATGTTGACATAACTTGGCATTAGAACTACTCCCGGAGCGATATAACTACCATATCTAGCTACAGCATGAGGAACAACACGAATGCCCAATTCTCTGTAATTCTTTTTAAGTTCCATTTTATCATGAAACTCCATTGGTCCTGCATGACTCACCGCCATTGTTTGAATGGGGAAGTATAAAATAACGGCTTTTTTAACCCAGTCGTTCACAACCCAACCGTCTGCGGAAGGAGAGGCACAACGTAAAGCACCAGAATCCAAATCGGCAATCACCGAACGAATAAGTTCTTTACTTGATGCTTCTTTTAATAATTCTCTATTGTCCCAAAGGGATTCAATCTGAATTTGTCTATTATCCATTTTTACGTGCAATCACTTTTTGAACAGCTTCAACGATGTTCACAGTACCTAAACCATATTTGTCTAATAATTGTTCAGGCTTACCACTTTCTCCAAATTGATCATTTACCGCTACCATTTCAACAGGTGTTGGATTGTTTCGTGCCAACAACTGACAAATCGAATCGCCCAAGCCACCGTTCATTTGGTGTTCTTCTGCCGTCACAACACATCTTGTTTTGGCGACAGATTTCAAAATGGCAGCATCGTCTAAAGGCTTAATGGTGTGAACGTTTATTAATTCAACAGAAATGCCTTTTTGTTCCAATTCGTTTGCTGCTTCCATAGCTTTCCAAACCAAATGTCCAGTAGCAAAAACAGTCACATCTGTACCTTCTTGAATGGTCCAAGCTTTTCCAATTTCAAATTTTTGATTTGGGTCAGTAAACACAGGCCATTTCGGTCGACCAAATCTTAAATAACACGGTCCGTGATGGTCTGCAATGGCAATAGTTGCTGCCTTCGTTTGGTTGTAATCACATGGGTTAATAACCACCATATTGGGTAACATCTTCATCAAACCTAAGTCTTCCAAAATTTGATGCGTCGCGCCATCTTCTCCCAGTGTTAAGCCCGCGTGAGACGCACAGATTTTCACATTCTTTTCTGAGTATGCAACCGATTGTCGGATTTGATCGTATACACGACCTGTTGAAAAATTCGCAAACGTGCCTGTGAACGGAATCTTTCCTCCAGTGGCCAATCCTGCTGCCATACCAATCATGTTGGCTTCGGCAATACCCGCTTGAAAAAAGCGCTCTGGAAATTCCTTTTCGAAGGCATCCATTTTAAGCGACCCAGTTAAGTCGGCGCATAACGCAACCACTTCTGGGTTGGTTCTGCCTAATTCAAGCAGCCCAGCTCCGAATCCGGAACGGGTGTCTTTTTTTTCTAAAACTTCAGTGTTGACCATTAATTGTTAGATTTTGATGTTTGTTACCTTTCCTGAACTTATGATAAATAACTCCTCTTTGGAGTTTTCAATGCTTACGTCTGTTTTGCCTCTTAACACAATTGAGTAGTTGCCAGGCTGCATGGTGATGTTTTGGCTATTTCCATCTAAGTCGATGTTGCATACCCATTCACGTGTGTCTCCTTTTATGATATATATGTCGCCCCAATACTTGGTTTTTGTGATTAAGTTAACACTTCCAGGTTGAGGGATTCTTAAATTCGTTTTCTTCGATTGAACAATCGGGATATCGTTTTTGAATATCCTTGGTAAAGTCAATATTTCAATGTCGTATTTGCCAGTGATGTATGGCTCTTTTGTGTTAAAATCTTGAACGTGAATGATTTCTTTGGTGCCAGGTTCGTAGACTAACGCTTGAAGATTTTTGTATCCAGATACTCCTCCAACATTCAGTTCTAAATTGCCTTGTGGTGCGTCAAAGTTTACCGTCGTGTGTTTTCCAGCCTCAACTGATACATTCTTTTTTACCATCGGTGGAATGGTGTGCACGATGATGTCGTAGTCATGAATTGGGTCGATAAACAAGGTGTCGGGATATCCCCATCTATTAATGGTATGCACGTAGTTAGAAACGAAAACACCTGAATGTGCATCGATAAACGACATGTTTACATTTGTTTCTAACGGCTTTCCGTCTGTGTTGTTCAAATTGACGGTGATGGTAGTATTGCTAAGTGCTTGAGAAACCACAACATCTAAAACGCGTTCAAATTCTTGCTCGGTGGTGGCTTCAAAATATTTTCCGACACAATCGAATTGCTTTCTAAAATCTTCGTTTAGTCCAACACCAATGATGAAGGGTTTTAACAAAACACCTTGCTTTTGAAGGGCTTGTGAAACTGCACATGGATCACCGTTACACTCTTCAATACCATCCGTTATCAATATCACGATGTTTCGAGAACCGCCATTTACTGGAAAGTCATATGCTGCCTGTTCTAGTGAATAGGCAATGAGTGTGGTACCACTCGGTTTAATTTCGTTTAACCTAGTTTTGATTGCTGAATGATTGTCGGGAGAGAACCCAACTTCTAATTTGGTATCAGTACAGTTGTAATCCTTGGTGGTATATTGATGTCCGTATACACGCAAAGCGATTTCAAGTCCTTCAATTTTTTCGAGACTATCTACCATTCTTCCCAATAGTTTTTTAGCGACTTCCATTCGTGAATCATCTCGACCCATTTTGTTCGTCATACTAAAAGAAGCATCGAATAAAAACAAGATGCGTGTTTGGGGTTGTGATGTTTGACCGATTCCCTTTAAGCTCAGGAGCACAGCAAAACACATTATTAAAATATGTTTCATATATAGCTTATAACCAAAGAGAACCATCAAATAGTGTGCTACAGCTATTAATAATCGCCGATACTTGAACTATTCTGGCTCAATGCCGACTCCAATTGTTCGTCGTTCGGAGGTATTCCGTGCCACTTGTGTGAACCCATCATGAAGTCAACACCGTTGCCCATTTCAGTTTTCATAATGATGACAACAGGTTTGCCGTTCGCACTTCTATTTTTTGCTTCTAATAATCCGTTGTTTACTGATTCTACGTCGTTTCCATCCATTTCCATCACGTCCCATCCGAAGGCTTCAAACTTCGAATTAAGCTCGTGAAATCCCATGATGTCTGTGGTTGAACCATCTATTTGTGCCAGGTTAAAATCGACAGTAGCGATGAGGTTGTCCACCTTGTTGTGTCCGGCATACATGATGGCCTCCCAATTTTGACCTTCTTGCAATTCGCCGTCACCCATTAAAACGTATACGTTTTGTGAATCTTTGTTTAGTTTTTTAGACTGCGCAAGTCCTACAGCAACAGATAATCCTTGGCCTAATGAACCAGATGCGATTCGAATTCCAGGCAATCCCTCTTCTGTTGCAGGATGACCTTGTAAACGAGAATCTAGCTTTCTAAAAGTCGCTAATTCGCTTTTGTCAAAGTACCCTGCGTGGGCTAATGTTGAATAAAACACTGGAGAAATATGACCGTTGCTGAGAATGAAGACGTCTTCATTTTTCCCTTCCATATTGAATGGGACAGCCGAATATTTCATAGTGTTGTGGTATAAAACAGTAAAGTACTCTGTGCAACCCAACGATCCTCCAGGATGCCCTGATTGTATGGCATGTACCATGCGCACTATATCTCGTCGAACTTGTCTTACGATGTCATTTAATTCAGCTACAGTCTTCAATGTGGGATTTATTAAGTGACAAAGGTGCTTATTAAACTGATTAATGTAAATATTTGTGGATAGTTAATGGATAAGAAATTTGAGCAGTAAAACCGTTGAGTTTAAGTTACCTCTAAAGGAATCGACCGATAAACAGTTAATCGAAAAAGCGATTTGCAAAAATGGGCGCATTCCGTCACTTGATGGTTGGTATTATAGGATTGATAAAAAATCTCTTGATGCGCGTAAGGAGCCTATTGTGTATCGTTTTCGAGTAACGGTTCAGCAAGATCCATTTGATCAAAGCCCGCCGTTTGCCATTCAACCTGTGTCCAAAAACAAGTCAGCTATTGTGGTAGGATTTGGACCAGCCGGCATGTTTGCGGCATTACAGCTGCTCGCTCAAGGAGTCAAACCGATTGTCATAGAACGTGGAAAACCAGTGAAAGAACGCCGACGGGATTTGGTTGATATTTTCCGAAAGCGATTTGTACACGAAGACAGTAATTACTGTTTTGGTGAAGGGGGCGCAGGGACGTTTTCCGATGGCAAGCTGTATACACGGAGTAAAAAACGAGGAGAGATTAAGCAGGTGTTGCAGACATTTGTCGACCACGGTGCGACATCAAACATATTGTATGAAGCGCATCCTCACATTGGCACAAACAAGCTCCCAGAGATTGTAGAGAACATCCGGAAAACGATTGAAGAACATGGGGGAGAGGTCCGATTTGAGACAAAGTTGACTGGATTTATTGTCGAAGACAATGCTATTAAAGGAGTAGAAACCAACAACGGAAAGATTCTATCCGATTCTGTGATTTTAGCTACGGGTCATTCCGCCCGCGATATATTTACACAACTTCACAAACAAAAAATCGACATCGAAGCCAAGCCATTTGCTTTGGGCGTGCGTATCGAACATCAACAAAAATTAATTGACCAAATTCAATATAAGTGTAAAACCAGAGGTGAGTTTTTACCTCCTGCGAGTTATTCTTTGGTGCACCAAGTGAATGGACGAGGTGTGTTTAGTTTTTGCATGTGTCCAGGTGGCATCATTGCTCCAGCCATGACGGCCAGTGATGAAGTGGTGGTGAATGGTTGGTCGCCAAGTAAACGGAACGGTCAGTTTGCCAATAGTGGTTTTGTGGTGGAAATTCGACCTGAAGATTGGAAGCAATTTGGTGCTCAAAATCCGTTAGCTGCCATGGAGTTTCAAGCGGAAGTGGAGAAAAAAGCCTTTGTGGCTGGTGGTTCAGACTTAAAAGCACCTGCACAACGGGTTGGGGATTATGTAAAGAAGCGAATATCTACGTCACTCGCTGAAACCTCATACATCCCAGGAGTTGAATCCGTCGACTTGAGACAGGTATTACCTGAAGTAGTTCACTCACGCATTGGAGGAGCAATTCAGCATTTTGGTAAAAAGCTCAACGGATATAATTCAAACGAGGCCATGTTGGTAGGTGTTGAATCAAGGACCTCATCACCTGTGAGAATTCCGAGAGATAGAGCAACATTGGAACATCCCGGAGTAAAGGGGCTTTATCCGTGTGGAGAAGGCGCTGGATATGCTGGAGGTATTATGTCTGCAGCGTTGGATGGAATTGCTTGTGCGAAAGCAATAACAGGGCAGGAAAGCGAAAAAAGGAGTTGATAACGGTTTAGATACGTTGATAGCCTATCCTTCGGTAACTTTTTTAACCACAGAGAACACAGAGATCACAGAGTTTTTTCCAAAACTCAATCGAACTACATCTTTATTAATTGAAAGGAATTTTGTGGTAAAAATCTCTGTGTCCTTTGTGTCTTCTTTGAGAGCTCTGCGTTAAGAAAACGCGGTTGTTACGATTTCGTGCATGAGTTACATGGATAGGTTGAATGAAATTACCATTCAATCCTGAGTCAGGCACAGCATACTTCTATTTGCGACCTAACAATAAAATGACAATCACGTCGTTTTATTTTTTTGGCCTTACTGAATTTGACTAATGACTTTACTTAGACCACTAATGCTAACAGTTCTCGCTGTTATGCTTTTTTCTATTCCATCCGCTTGTCCTCCTTATTACGTTATGTTAAACGCGTATGTGCAACATCCTGGCGTGAATTTCACCAATGATGAACTGAAGAGACTTAATTTAAGTGACCTTAAGGATACCAGCAATCAGGCCATTGTCGATAAAAGAATCGATAGATTTTATGCAGAATATAGTCGGGTAGGAGATGTGAAGCGGACTTCTGTTGGCGGTTCATACGGTTACAACATGGTTAAGGAATATACCGTACAGGAAGCCTATAAACTCATGACAGACACGTTGTTATCTCAATTAAATATGGGCGACACACTTTTTATGAGATATTATGTAAACAACAGCCACCGAATAGTTAAAACAGAAGATGATGAGTTCTTTTTCCATGCATTCGAAAAGTTTATTTTACGAAAAAACTATGTCATTAGTAGCCAGGCAGTTGTTGATCTAAAGCGTAGTCCAGATGACGCAGGTATGATCGCGTATCCATCTCCAGCAAGCAATGAGGTGTCCGTCAAATTCGCTGTCAAAGAACCTATTTCAGGACATATCACAATTCTCAATACTTTAGGGCAAATAATCGCAGAAGTGGACCATGAAAACCTAATGCAGCCTTACACTTTCAACATCGACAAAGAACCAGCGGGCAATTATTACATGCGCGCTGAGGTTGATGGGGAGTTTTTTACGAGGAAATTTGTAAAAGAATGAGAGCGATTGATAATGATTGTATTTATTTAGTGAATTTTAGGAATTATTTTACTACACGTCATTCAGAAGTTCGACTTTAGGAGAACTGAAGAATCTTTTTTAAGTTGTTAACATTGGCCTGAAATGTATGTTCTAATAAATGCGAGAAACTGAATTCACTTTTGCATTTTACATTTCGGCCGCAGGCCGACAAGTATAACTTAGACTTCAACTTACAAGCCCATCACAGCATTTCATTCGCCAAGTTCGCCAATTCACTTCGCTCACCTTTCTCAAGGTTTACGTGGCAAAACAATCGGTGGTTTTTAACTTTATCAATCAAATAGGACAGTCCGTTACTCTCCGCATCTAAGTACGGCGTGTCAATTTGGTTAATATCCCCAGTAAAGACAATCTTCGTATTTTCACCTGCCCGGGTAATGATGGTTTTGATTTCATGTGGCGTCAAGTTCTGCGCTTCATCCACTATAAAAAACACATTGCTTAAAGTCCGACCTCTGATATAAGCCAAAGGCGCAATCGCGATTTTTTCTGTTTGGACCATTTCATTGATCCGCTTAAACTCGCGGTCGGTTTCTTTGTACTGACTCTTTATAAATTTCAAATTGTCCCAAATAGGTTGCATGTACGGATCAACCTTGGCAGTCGCATCTCCTGGGAGAAATCCAATGTCTTTATTGCTTAAAGGCACAATGGGCCTAGTAATATAGATTTGATGAAACATACTGCGTTGTTCCAGCGCAGCGGCCAATGCCATCAAAGTCTTTCCGGTTCCTGCAACACCTCTTAAAGTCACCAGTTTTATGTCTGGGTCCATTAAAGCATGTATCGCAAAAGCTTGTTCAGCATTACGCGGTTTAATACGATGAACAGTCTGTTTGTCGACGCGCTCCACCACTGATTCGGAATAATTGTAAAATCCTAAAGCCGATTTTTTGCCATTGTTCAGTATCAAAAAGTGGTTAAATGGATATTTCGTTTTGCTGATGGTTTTAACCGGCAAGGTTTTATTCTTAAATAAGTCGTCAATCACATTGGCATCAATGTTTTCAACAATCGACTTGCCCGTATATAGCTTATCTACGTTTTCAATTTTACCCGTGCGGTAGTCTTCCGACATAAGTGTAAACGCCCTTGCTTTTACACGTAAACACACATCTTTAGAAACCAAAATAACAGGGCGGTTCGGATATTCTTGTTGGAGTGACAAGGCGGCGTTGATGATTTTGTTGTCGTTTTTATAATCATCAAACGTGTCTGCAGCGTTGTTAATCAAACCGTCCATTTGCTTAACGATTTTTAGCTTACCTAAGCCTTTGCCAAGTTTGACCCAATTGTCGAGTAGAGAATCATTCGAAACAGAGTTTAAAAATCGAATAAAACTGCGCGCCTCATAATTTTTAGAATCACCGCCTTTTTTGAACGTATCCAACTCTTCCAGTACCTGTATAGGGATGGCAACATCATTTTCTTCGAAGGTGCTAACTGAGTTGTGGTCATATAGGATAACCGATGTATCCAATACGAAAATTTTCTTTTTACTTACAGCCATAGATTGAATTACTGCAAGGTAAAAGTGAATTTACTACGAAAATCAAATGTTATTTAGTTGTACATAACTATTGAGTGCGCAACCCAATGGAAACTAAATCGACTTGGCTTGAGACAAACTCAATACATATTGTTCGATTACTTCCGGAAAGTGTTTGTACTCCAAAACATGAATTTTTTCTGCCAACGATTCTGGGGTCTCGTCGTGCTCAACATCCACCTGTGCTTGGAAAAGATGGTCTCCTGTGTCGTATGATTCATCTACAACGTGGATGGTTATACCTGATTTGGACTCTTTGTTTTCAATGACGGCTTCATGTACATTCATACCGTACATGCCTTTGCCACCGAATTTAGGAAGTAACGCTGGATGTACATTGATGATTTTTTTAGGATAACCCGTAACTAAATTTTCTGGAATTAACCATAAAAAACCGGCCAGTATGACTACGTCAATTTTGTCGCGTTTCAACTGCTTTAATACAGCACCAGTGTTCAGTTGACGTCTGGTAAACACATGTGTTGGAATATCATCTGAAAAAGCCCTTGTGATAACACCAGCAACTGGGTTATTGCAATACACTTTAGCAACTTCGATAGAAGTGTTTTTGTTAAAATAGTGATTCAGGTTTATGGCATTGGTGCCATTACCACTGGCAAAAATTCCTAGTCTTATCATTTCCGAGCTTCAAAGGTAGTAGCTGCCAATTCAATTACCCGCATGAGTGGTTGCTTCTTTTTGCTCGGCGCAAACACGTTGCCTTCAATAGTAACTACCTTGTTAATGGTTGGACAATAAATCGTGTAACTGACAAATGGACCACCAAAAAACTCATTGGCCATTGCCCACCATCCTCGCATTTCAATTGCTTTGTAGCCATTCAGCGTAATCTCTTTCATCACAAGATCAACATTCGCTGTATCTGTGGTTACATAGGTAGGAATACTATCTGGCCGATCTGGTCCGTGTAAGTGTTTTTGAAGCATGCTGTTTCGCTTCTTAATGATGTACTCGGCAGTAAGTTGCTCATCTCCGACATAATCTTCGTCGTATAGATACATACCTGTTCGCTTTTCGCCGATAATCCGATTGACACCATTGAATTCGTCACTTCTAACTGAGAGTTTAAAGTTCGCTGGAGTTCGGAACGCATAACCGTATTTTTTCATCATATCTCCATAAAACACGTCGTCCGCCTTATCGTCACGAATAACCAATTCGATGGTCGTTTTGCGTTCGGTTTCTAGAGCAAGTTCAAGAATCTTGTCTTTGTTTTTTAACAAGTTTGTCCGCACTTCTTCCTGATTTGCTCCCATGATGATGGCCACTTCTTGTGGTTTGGCAAACAGGTCTTTTAAAACGAAAAATGACTGTCCCTTCGCAAGTTTTTCGTCTAACATGTCGGTAAACTGCGAACCAACCAGGGCGATTAACTTGTCTTTTTTATCTTGTTGATACAAGATACTTAAGTTGTAATTGTACTTAAAGTAGTTCGTGAATCCCCCTTCATTGCAATGATTGAGCTTGAAATATTGTTCTTCTCCTGCCATGCCTGGCATTTGCTTTTGATATACTTCAGTTATGGCTTCACGACAGTGAACATAGGTTTCGTCGTTTACCAACATAACCACTTTGCCTATTTCACCTTTGGCACTTGGCTTGGCCACAATGCTAGATGACTGTGAAGATTTTTCACAAGACGAAGAAGAGAACAGGATAATTGAAGTGACTAGTAATGCAACGGTATTTTTCATTTACAAATAGAGTTTCAGCCGATTTCCGGGGTGTATCGTATTTGAACGCAAGTTATTCCAATCTTTTATTTCCGCAACACTGCAACCTTTGCGATTTGCAATGGCGCCGAGAGAATCCCCACGTTTAACAACATAAACCACCTCTTGAACAGCTGGTGTGTATGATTCGCTTAAGACCAATATTTCACCTTCTTTGTCAATGAACATATGTGCTTTGTCACTTGGCAAATAGATTTCCATCGTAGATACGTTAGCGGGAATATTATCGCTTTTAAGTGGCGGGTTTAACTTTCGAATGTATTCAATCGTCATATCCAATGTTTCAGCAACAGCTTGCAAATTGTGGTTAGGACTACAAATCACCTTGGTTACATTAGCCTCTGGCTTTTCTGCATACGCTGGAAAAATACCGTAGTGCTCATAGAAGTTCATTAAGTACGCCACCGCAATGTAAGAAGGGATGTAGTTTTGGGTTTGTTTTGGTAGATATGGATAAATCTCCCAAAAACCTGTCTTACCTCCTGCATGTCGGATTGCTTTACGGATATTGCCTGGGCCACAGTTGTAGCTCGCGATAACTACCAACCAATCATCAAATACCAAAGACATGTCTTTGAAATAATGCGCAGCTGCTTCTGTACTTTTTTCGATGTCACGTCTTTCGTCTTGGTAACGATCAATCTTTAAATCATATATCTTGCCTGTGTATGGCATAAACTGCCATAGGCCAACAGCGCCTGAACGAGAGGTCGCATACGGATTTAACGCACTTTCAATGACACTCACATATTTTAATTCTAACGGTAAATCGTTTTTGTCGAAAACGCTTTCATATACAGGGAAGTAATGTTCACTTAAAGTAATCATTTGCTTCAATTTCGACTGCCAACTGGTGCCAAAGTAATTGATAAATCGTTTTACCTCAGAGTTGTAATCCATTGAAATCTGAAATTCTAAGGAGTTAACGTGTGAGAAGAATATGGAACTGTCAACAGGGATTTCGTTATCAAGAAATTCAGTGATTTCGTCTGTTAACAAAACAGGAGCAGCTTCTGGAGTTTCAAGAGTGGCTAAAGCGCCTGTGGATTCATTTTCTGCCACAACTTCCGTTGTAACATCTTCTGTAGAGTCTGATTTTTCGATTTCATGATCACCCAATGCAATTTGAGATCCGATTAAAAACGTTAAAATAAACTTGACTGTGTGCTTCTGTAAAATCATAATGAACTATAAATCAAACGTACAAGTACCGGTTTAATTGCAGAGTTTGAAAATATAATTATCTAGTTACGCTCAAATTAATAGACAAAAATAGACAGTCCAAAAGTATGAATTCTTTCATTTAAAGTATCTTTGAGAAACAAAATTGATTCTATCGTGAATCGATGGCTAATTAAAATTGAATGGCAGATTTTTCTAAAAAGGCGTGGACCGATTTGGCCAAACAGGCAAGTTTGCAACCGCAAGAAAAATTACAACAACTCAAACTAAAGAAAAGTAAGCTGTGCATTACCGTACCAGCCGAAATCACGTATCAAGAAAAGCGGGTGTCATTGTCACCGCTATCGGTTGAAATGTTGGTTAACAACGGGCATGACGTACGCATTGAAACCAATGCGGGAAAACTTGCCAATTTCTCCGACATTGAATACAGTGCGGTTGGTGCACAAATTTTATATGATCATGCTTCTGCGTTTGAAGGCGACATTATTCTTAAAGTAGCTCCTCCAACAACAGAAGAAATTGACTTTATGAAACCGGGTCAGACCATTTTTAGTGCTCTTCAGCTTTCTGATTTGAAAAGAGATTGCCTGATGCAAATGATTCGAAAGAAGATTACTGCTATTGGGTATGAGTACCTGAGAGACGATGGTGGAACTTTGCCTGTAATTCGAGCCATGAGTGAAATCGCTGGTCGGGCGTCTGTATTAATTGCAGCAGAGTATTTAAATAATTCTAAAAACGGAAAAGGGGAACTAATAGGGGGAATTCCTGGGATTCCACCAACTGATATTGTAATCGTAGGTGCAGGTTCGGTAGGTGAATACGCCGTACGGGCCGCACTAGGTTTAGGAGCGCATGTGACGGTTTTCGACAATTCTTTGCATCGCTTACGTCGATTGGAATCTAGTTTGGGAAGACGACTGGCTTCGTCAACTATTTTACCTCACATATTACAAAAAGCCTTGATGAATTGTGATGTAGCCATTGGCGCGCTGCGAAGTTCTGAAGGAAGAAGTCCATTAGTGGTTTCTGAAGCAATGGTTCAAAAAATGAAAGCGAAATCGTTAATTGTTGACGTTTCAATAGATCAAGGTGGCTGCTTTGAAACAAGTGAAATTACCAATCACGAAAATCCAACCTTTTTAAAACACGATGTATTGCATTACTGCGTTCCAAATATTGCTTCACGAGTGAGTAGAACAGCTAGCTACGCATTAAGTAATATTTTGTCTCCATTGATGCTAGAGATTGGGGAAGAAAGCGGGATTTACAACTACCTGTGGGGAAGTGAAGGGTTACGCCAAGGTGTTTATGTATACAAAGGCAACCTAACAAATCACAGCTTAGGCGAGCGCTTTAATATTCCAGCAAAAGAAATCGACTTTTTATTTTCAGGCAATGTTTAAGCTCTGAGCTATTCACATATCTTTGTCGCTTTATTTTCATGCTCAACAGAAGACTCATTAGAATTAAGGTTTTTCAAGCTCTTTACGTGTATTTACAAGATGAAACGCCAAGCTTGAACAAGTCAAAATCGTACTTGAAAAATTCGGTTTCCGGTATAGAAAACAATTTCCTAACGGTTTTGCTGTTTCCAATAGAACTCACACATTTCTTGCGGGTTCATATGAATCCGTCTGAGAAGTATTTGAAAAAAGAAGAGGATGCACGGGTGTATTCAAATCTTTCTTTTCCAGATATTTATGACAAATTGGTTCAACACAAGGAAGTAAGCAGCGTGATGACAGCGCCAGCACACCGTTGGCAAGACTATCCAGATTTATTGCGATCAGTGATAGGTCAAGTTCGAAAGGCAGAAGTGTTACAGCCTTATTTAGCGATGGAAAATCCATCTGCGGCAGAACAAGAAAAAGCATTCCTTCAGCTATACAAATTCATTATTGAGTCTTGTGAAGATTTCTCACAAGAAATGGAAGAGATTAATATGCTGTGGGATGATGAACGGATTCCAGTAAGAAATGCGGTACAGCAATTTGTTCGCAGCGTGATACATGACAAATCGACCAAAAGCAACCGAAATAATACTGAAGACGCAGACTGGGAATACGCTGAAGAACTGTTGGAAAAGACCGTCCGCAACTATGACGAGTTTGTTGATTTAATTGATAAATCCGCACCTAAGTGGGACAAAGAAAGAATAGCAAAAACCGACATGGTCCTAATGACTATGGCGTTATCTGAGTTGCTTCATTTTCCGTATATACCAATAAAAGTTACTTTAAATGAGTATTTGGAATTGGCCAAAGACTATAGTACACCACAGAGCAGTAAGTTTATTAATGGGGTGTTAGACAAGCTTGTGAAGCAGTTGCAAAGTCAGGATGAATTGGTAAAAAAAGGTAGAGGAATGGTGGGTTAAGCCCGCAAATCTTCTAATTTTGTTGTTGGTTTATTCGCATAAAGAAGTAGGCAGAAATATGAAAAAAAGTCTTGTAATTTTTTGGTTAAGTGTCGCCACATTGGCGCTATCTAGTTGTAATTCAAATAGTCAAAAAACAAGTAACGGAGTCGACCCGAGTATTGCCGATAATAACAAAACGGCAGGTAATCCTGGCGCCGAAAACCCGGAGCCAAAATTTCAATTTGATCACGAGGAGTGGGATTTTGGAAAGATAAACGAAGGAGAAGAGGTAAAACATATTTATCGATTCACCAACGTTGGCAACGAAGACATGGTTATTAGCCAAGTGAATGCCACTTGTGGATGTACCATTCCACGCTGGAATAGAGAACCAATACCTCCAGGCGGCGAAGGTGAGATTGAGGTGAAATTCAACAGTAAAAACAAACCTGGAAATCAGGTAAAAAGTGTGACGGTTACTGCAAATACAGTACCTCCAGCAACGATATTAACTTTTAAGGCCACTGTATTACCGGCCAGCTAAATACACGTAATAGATAAAAATGGATTTAATTATTCTTCAAGGAGCAGCACCAGCAAGCGGAGGTGGATCAAGTATGTTATACATGTTAGGAGCCATGTTTGTGGTGATGTATTTTTTCATGATTCGACCTCAGATGAAAAAGAACAAGGCTCAAATCGCCTTTAAAGATTCTATCAAAAAAGGTGATAAGATTGTGACTACAGGTGGTATACATGGTAAAATTGCGGAAGTACGCGATACAACCTTTATTATTGATACCGAAGGTGGAGGAAAACTTAGAATTGATAAGTCGTCAGTATCTATGGATTCAACCAACTTGCTAAATGGCGAAACGCAAAAGAAGTAAAATAGATACGTGTCGAAGCATCTCAAAATAGGGGTGACCGGAGGAATCGGCTCAGGTAAATCAACAGTGTGTTCCATTTTTGAGCATCTTGGTGTGCCTGTGTATAACGCCGACAATCGCGCAAAACAACTCATGGCTGAAGACGAAGAGTTGAAAAAGAAACTGCGATTGGCGTTCGGTTGGGATGTGTATGACAAAAACGATAACCTCGATCGAGAGTATTTGTCGAAGATTGTATTTAACAATCCCCCACAACTACGCATCTTAAACCACATTGTTCACCCTGCCGTATTTGAAGACTACGCCAATTGGGTGAAAAAACAAAGTGATGCAGGCCATCCATATTCAGTTAAAGAGGCTGCCTTGCTTGTTGAGGCAGAAAGCTACAAAGAGCTGGATAAGCTGATTGTTGTGACGTGTCCGATTGACATTAGATTGGAACGCATCACAAAACGCGATGGTATACGACGTGAAGAAGTGTTAAAGCGGATTGAAAATCAATTGAGCGATAAAGACAGACTCGAACATGCCGATTACGTTATTAAAAACGCAACTAATTTTTCTTTGATCAAGCAGGTCTTGGTGTTGCATAAAACATTTTCTGAAGAATTATCACCTAAAAGTGTCGCGAACCATGAGTGATAAACGTTCGCAAACCCTAATCCTAAACCACGAGGAAATCCAACAAAAGATAACCCGGATGGCTTGGCAAATATTGGAAAACAATTACAACGCCAAAACTTTAGTCATCATTGGTGTCGAAAAAAAGGGAAGCATTGTAAGTCAGTTGTTGTGTGATTCGTTAAAAGAAATTTCGAAACTGAAGTTAGTGCTTGGTAGTGTGTACATCGACAAAGAAAACCCAACTCTGGAAGGAATTTCTTTAACTTGTGATGCCGAGTTGGAAGGTAATAACGTTGTACTGGTTGATGATGTATTGAACAGTGGTAAAACCCTGATGTATGCGACACTGCCAATATTAGCGCAAAACCCACATCAACTTCAAACGGCAATTTTAGCCAATCGCGATCATACAAGGTTTCCGATTAAAGCAGATTTTGTTGGCATATCATTGGCAACAACCTTGCAAGAACACATTCAATTTACCCAAGACAAAAAGGGTAAGATGGCTGTTCACATCGACTAGTTTTTCGTAATTTTTATTTCTGTTCTACGGTTTTGAGCCCGACCTTCTGGTGTATCGTTGGTTGCAACAGGCTGACTACTTCCGTATCCTTTATACGTTAATCGACTTGCGTCAATGTCTTGCGAAATCAAATATGTGTAAACCGATTGTGCCCGCTCTTCTGACAATGTTTTGTTACGCACTTCTGTTCCAGTATTGTCAGTATGCCCACCGATTTCGATGTATAAGGAGGCGTTTCTGTTAAGATAATCTACTAACTGATTTAACTCAACGAAAGATTCTGTTTTTAGTTCTGACTTATCGACTTCAAACAAAACATTCTTCATGACCATTTTTACGTCTTTCTTAATTGGCTCAAGTTTGATGATCAATTCGTAAGGTTCATTTAACGTACTCTCTGACAAAGAAAAGTTTTCAGAATGATAGGCATATCCTGGTGCGCCCGCTTTTAACGCGTAATCACTGTTGGCAGGTAAGTTGAGTAAAAACTTACCATTCGCGGCATCTGAAAAAGTTTCTGTTACTTTCTTTCCAGTCTTTAAACTATACAATTCGATGTCGGCTTTTAAGGCTTTTCCAGTAAACTTGTCCATCACCACACCCCTAACATAGCTCGTTTTCTTCGGTCTCGCATCTTCGTACAGTTCAACAGAATAGATGTCCATACCACCGTAGTTAGGCGACAATCCCGAACTTGAGAAATAAGCAACATCACCACTTCTATTCACAATAAAGTTCCATTCATCTCCACTTGTGTTGATTGGATAACCAAGGTTCATAGGTGTCGACCATTTGCCGTTGATGGATCGCGTTAAGAAGATGTCTGATTTCCCCATTCCAGGCAAACCTTCAGATGTAAAGTATAAGGTGGTTCCATCATTGTGTATGAATGGAAACTGCTCATCACGTGGCGTGTTAATTCCAGGTCCCAGGTTTATTGGGTTACCCCATTTGCCATTCGTTTTTTTGGAATACCAAATGTCTGTACCACCAAAGCCTCCTGGACGGTTGCTTGCAAAATAAATGGTAACGCCGTCAGCTGAAATACTTGGCTGACTTTCCCACTCTCGAGAGTTTACTGGTTGTCCGAGGTTTTTAGGTTCAGTCCATGTTTCTCCTTCTCTGGCTGTGTACCAAATATCACATCTGCCGACACCACCTGGACGTGAACAAGATGTGAAAAACAAGAATTTACCGTCTGGGCTTGCACTAAACGCGCCTTCGTTTTCGCGCGTGTTGACTGGTGGTCCAATGTTTTTTGAAGCTGACCAAATCCAATCACCGTTTTGTTCAACCAAATCGCTAATAAACAAATCTTCATCTTGCTCGTAAATCGACAAACTGCCATCTCTTCGAGTAAAGTATAAGGTTTGCTCTTCAATATCTAAACCTGGAAAGTATTCTTCGTATTTGGTGTTAATGGCTGTTCCCAGGTTGACTGGTTTGAATGGGACTGGGTTGTTAAACGCTTTCTTAGCAAACTCTGCACGGTCAATTTCAGCCATTACTTCTGCGCGTTTATCACCAACACCGACCACAGGTAGTAACCGGTTTAAAATCCGTAAGCAGTCGTCGTACTCGTTCAGTTGAAAATGGATACTCGCGAGGTCTGTCAGCGCATAGACGTGGTCTGGGTTAATGCCTAATATGGTTTGGAAAGTCGTTTTTGCTTCATCAAATCTACCGAGGTTCTTAAGTATATTTCCTTTCAGGTCGTAGGCGTCTATGTACCTTGGATCTTTAGCAATAGCTTTATCTAACAATTGGAGCGCTTTCTCGTCATCTAAAAGGTTGTGCATTTTTAGAGCTTCTCCAAATAGCGCATACGCTTTTTTATTCGTAGTGCCTTTTGGCATTGACGTTTTACTCCCAACACATGAAGATAGGAATAGTGCTACGAGTAGCATGATGGGTAATCTAATTGACATAATCCTTGCTAACATAACCCTATTTTTTTAGTTCTATTACTTTGGCATTACTAATTTTTCCGTCTGCAACTTCTATGGATACCATTGTTCTTACATGATGAAAACCGTGTATGCCTGCTGCTCCAGGATTGATATGGAGGTGATTTAAATTTTTGTCGAACACCACTTTCAAAATGTGAGAATGCCCCGTGATAACCAAATCAGGTTTTTCCTTGACAATTCGTTCTTTAAAATCGGGTTTGTATCTTTTGGGATAACCACCAATGTGGGTCATTAATACCTTAACGCTTTCAACGGTAAAACAGCGGCCTTTTGGGTTTTCAGTACGCAGTTCTTGGCCATCTATGTTTCCATAGACGCCCCTAACTGGATTGATGGCTGCTAGTTCGTCGTAAACATCAACGGTTCCCCAATCACCACCATGCCAAATTTCATCATGACTTTTCGCATATTTACGAATTGTGTCATCAATAAAACCATGCGTGTCTGAGAGAATAAGGATCTTTTTCAACCTCTATTGAGATGTTAAAACGGTAGATCACCTTCCGTTTCATCTGAAGTGAAAACGGTATCTGCAGGTGCTTCTTCGTTAATACTATTGAAAGAAGCGGTATTGGTGTTATCGGACGGTTGACCGGTTTGGGTTTCAATTTTCCAAGCCTTGATATCCGTGTACCATCTTTCGTTGTACTCGCGTGACTCAATGTTGATTGCAACTTTGACAGTCGTACCTGGCGTTAAAGATTGGATTTCATCCACTTTTTCACCCCAACAAGTAATCGCTACTTTTTTAGGATACTGCTCGTTGGTTTCGATAACCATGTCTTGCTTTTTCCATGGTCCTCTTTGGCTTTGACCACTTTGTTCTGGTAGTAATTTTATTATTTGTCCGGTGACTTCTAAACTCATCTTCTTTTTTTATTCGAAAGTAAGAAGAAAGGCCAGAAGAAGTCGTAACGTAGGGAGGAAGTTCTTAACGGTTTGTGCACTTTTTTGGGGTTTTTATGTTGATTAATGACCCACATCACATTTTTGACAATTCAAATTGAATATATGTAAAAGATGCTACTTTTGATTGTGCAACAAGCTAAGTATTTCTTTCTCATTGTTTTAAGTAACATCACCCTATCTATTTATGGACAAACCACCCTGCCTTCATACCAGTGGACGTCTATCGGACCATTTGAAACTCCTATCAGTGGGGTAGATTCAGGCATTTGGACTGCCAATGGAATTGGGTGGATTGAAAGTTTAGAACCCGCTCATAAAAGAGAAAAATGGTTGTATGCTGGAAGCAATGTTGGTGGTTTGTTTTTGTCAAAAAATGGTGGAACCACGTGGCAGTTTAGATTTGATGTGGACCGTATTTGTGGTGTGTGGGATATCGCCGTTGACCCAAAACGTAAAAAGAAACTGTGGGTAGCCACTGGTACCAATACGTGGGATGATAAGTGGGGGCATGGTATATTATATTCTAAGAACGGTGGTAAGTCGTGGCGTGAGACAGGCTTGAGTTTCGGCATCACTGACAAAACTCCCATGTATTGTATCGAGCAAAGTAGGGTGGATTCCAAAACATTTTATGCATGTTCGGCTACTGACATCTATAAGTCAACGGACAAAACTGATACATGGGAAAAGGTACTTGATTTCGATGACAAGGCCCGTGTAAATTTTAGGCATTTACTCCTTCACCAAACAGATAAGAAAAAAGTCGTTGCTTCTGGAGCTGAAATATATGTTTCGAAAGACGCTGGTAAGACTTGGAATGGTCAGAGTCATAAGCTTAGTTTTCAGAAGTATAACAATAAAAAAGACTCTTTACCGAGTCGCTATGCGGTTGCCTTAAATCCAAATAACAACAACCAAATGATGGTGGTGTATAGCTATAACCGATTAAATTACATTGACCGGTCTGATGATTTTGGGGAGACTTGGTACAACGTACTGCGGAATCGCGATTTTGATCGAGTTGACATTAATCATGCGGAAATGGTATGGAGCGCCGAGGACTCAAACGAAGTGATTGTTGGAAGTGTTCGTTTGTATAAATCTTTGGATCAAGGCAAAACTTTTGACTTGGTTACGGAACCAGTTTGGCGAGCGCAACAGTTTATGCATGACGATATACGCGCCATTACGTATTCAAAGAAAGGAACTGTTTGGGTAGGTAATGATGGCGGAGTGTCGAAGAGCATAGATAGTTGTAAAACATGGCAAAACGTAAGTGGTTACGGGTTACAGGCTACGCAGTTTTACGATATAGCGGTTGACAGTGGGAGAGTTGTGGGCGGTTGTCAGGACTTATCTTCTATGCTGTATCTGGACGGTCAATGGCACAATACTTCAACGATTTATGGGGATGGTGGTATGAATTTAGTACGCAATGGAGTTGTGTATATCATGCAAAATGGCATGCGCCTCAGAAAAGGGAGTTTTAAAAATGATTCATGGGAAGTCATTTATACACCATACACACCTAAACGATTTAAATATCCATTCGAATTTAGTCCATTGAATAATGAAAAAATTTGGGCAGCTGATCACGATATCTGGGAATTGCAATCAGGTAAAAACTGGATAAACCTAACGAAGTCGGTACCTCATGGATACACCAAAATTGTTGCAATGGATGTTTCAGATGAAGATACCAATATTGTGTATTTTGCCAAAGACCAACCCACGTATGACCCAAGTGCGGCAGGGTTAAAAGGTAAGCTATATAAAGGCTTTCGCACGCCAGTGGGTTACGACTGGAAAGACATTACGGCCAATTTATCCATCCTAGCTTGGCGTGAGATTACCTCTATTGCTAGTAACCCAGCTAATCCAAATGAAGTATATGTTTCGTTATATGGATTTGATGACAATGAAAAACGGTACAGGGTATATAGGAGTATGGATGGTGGTAACACTTGGGAGAACTATAGTGACGGACTTCCTAACTTGAATGCACTCAAAATTCTACTCATAGAGGGCTCAAAACATCAATTGTTAGCTACTGATGAAGGTGTCTTCTATCGAACAAATGCAATGAATACTTGGGTGAAACTAAACACGAAATTACCTAACGCACATGTGATCGATATTGAGTATGATGCGTATGACCAAACGCTCTATGCTGCCACTTTTGGTAATGGTGTTTGGAAACTGGATTTTGGCGTGTTTTTGGAAGAGCCTAAATAAATAGCTTGCTTTATTTTTTTACAACTATTCCAGTTTGAACTTGACCCAAACTTTCCACCTTTACTACATAAACGCCAGTACTTAGCATCGATATGTCAATTGTTTTATGATTATTTAAATCTGAAATGGAAAGAACAGTTTTGCCCGTCATATCTACGATTTTACAGTCAGTTTTGTGATTCTCATCAAGGTTGTTAATCGTAATTTCAGTGGTGCAAGGGTTGGGGAAGATTAACAATTTTTTCTTCGATAATTCACTCACGGAACTGTTTTTCATTCTGTGAATACCAAATACACAGTCGGTATTGTTGTCAAGTAATATAGCTGAGTCCTGCTTCAATAGTAAAGGTGTATACATGGTGCTGGAAGGAGTATATGACGTAACTGAGTGAATACAAAATTCCACGTTATCGGCATCGTTGGTACCAAAGAGTTTAAAATGTATCGTAACACTAATAGAATCTCCAGGAACCAACGTCAAGCCATATTCACGAAATAATGGTAGTAGCCTAAACCCTCCATATTTTATAGTAATGGCATGCATGTCGAGCGGAAGTATTGTGTCTGGTCCGAGGTTAGTTAATTGCACCTTACAACTATCATTTCCAGGGCTACGAAGTGTGAAGCCATTATTGGGGGAAAGGAGTTTTGCAGAAATGTCACAGACACGCTTGTCTTGTCCAAAGGTGGTTTGACTTTGATTCAAAACCGCAAGTAATAATATACAAGTTTTGATGATTGTTCGGAGTCGTCTCATGGTATTGTGTTAGTGCATTATAATGACTTTGGAGTAGTAATGGTATTCACCTAGAGTGGAAACCAAAGTGTATACTCCATTGGTAATCTGCTCAACATTTATTGAATGGTAATTGAAGCCATAATGGTCTGAGGTCAATTGCACCCTTGCTCCCTTTGAACTAATTAGGTCGAAATGTATGTTGTCTGAATGCTTTGTACCTGCAACTTCGACATTTAGAATCTTGCTTGTAACCGGGTTCGGAAATACTGTTAAACCTATTAATAAATTGTCGATTTCAGATATGGTCGACAAGTAGTCATGTTTTAGCATAACGACCCTCTTTTCCTTTTGGTCGGGGACATTTGTGACTTTTAATATCGTTTTATCGCCTAAACCTGGGGTGAAATAAGAACATAGAACATTCAATCTGAAATAGTAAGTTGTCGAGTCGAAGGTCCAATTCACAAATGTCGTATCGGTAAATATACGAGATGAATCCCCTGGAGCTATGTTTTTACCTAATACCTGTCTGTTCTCTGTATTTAAGTAAGGATATAGAATTTCATGTGAAATGAAATAAGAAAATGAGTCTGTAGCGTATAAGGAATCAGTCCCATGGTTGTATATAATAAAGGATACAGGGATTTTACTTGGAGAAATAAACAAATCTCCCTTAGTAGGTGATACTATTTTATATTCAATTTCAACATTACGTGTTTGACCATAACTTGAGAAATGAGAAATTAGAATCGATAAGGATAAGACTAATTGAGTTGTTAATTTCATGATGCAATTTAATCATTTGGTGGGGTTTCACGTACGTCGCACGAACAGCAGACTTCAATTTGAAAAGACATTTCGAGGGGCTCACAATCTGTTGGAGCGTTATTACACGGTTCTATTGAAATTACTACTTCAAAATTTAAACATCCACATGGAACGGGGTTAGGAGCATTGTATGGGGCGGTGACTCCTATACATTGGTCACACCAAGTGCCGTTTGGTGTATTAAAGAAGTCACTGCCATCTCCGTCATTGTCTAATTGCTTAGAGACACTCCAACCAGGAGGGAAGAATCCTGCATTCATTGAACCAGATGGTAACTGAAATTTAATATCAATATCTGGACTACAAAGGTTATCTAGAATTGAATTTACATTATATGAAAAAGGTGTAAATGTATAACAATTCGCTCCATCGTCTGGGTTCATTACGAATGCCTCTTCGACACTATTTACCAAATTGATTTTAGTTGAACCTGTAGGAGTCGTATTTATTGCACCTAATGTTGATAGACGTACTGATTTGTAATTACCCAATGTGAAAAAATTGGGATTAATATCATAGGATGAACCATTCTGATTCTTTATTTTTATTACTGGGTACGTTTCCCCACCGTCAGTATTTGTGACCCATTGATAGTCTGTGTCAGCAAGGCTTTGTCCTAACCCAACTGTAGTAATATCTGCCCAATTACCAATCGCATCCTGAACCTCAATTCTCATATATCCGGTTGTTAAGGTATATGATTGCAAACTGGTAAAAAAGAATTGAACTGTTCCGCCCAAATTCAGAAAATTTGGATTGTCGTTGTTTTCAGGGTGCAAAGGGTCATCATGTCCAATTATGTATTGCTGATAACAATTGGCAAATGTTCCATGAGTAAAACCTTGAGTTTGTAGAGGGTTT
>Ga0055584_100001125_pt1 | contig 26137 bp, 22 predicted proteins | sample OSDHelmetaG_FD_58716 | JGI IMG/M metagenome (GOLD analysis project Ga0055584, IMG submission 58716) | Pelagic marine sediment microbial communities from the LTER site Helgoland, North Sea, for post-phytoplankton bloom and carbon turnover... | ecosystem: Environmental > Aquatic > Marine >...
CGCATTGATGTTGGTACCGTTGGGTGAACAGGCAATTTGCTCGACCGTTGCGCCCAACTCGAACAGCGTTTGAGGGGCCGCGCGATAGGCGGCGCCATTGGCGGCGTCGATAACGATCTTCAAGCCGTCCAGCCGCAAGCCACGCGGCAGGGTGTGCTTGACGATCTCGATATACCGCCCGGTGGCATCGTCCATGCGGCGGGCCTTGCCGATACCATCAACCGTGGGCAGGGACCAATCTTTCGTCGCGACGCGGTGTTCGATCGCACGCTCCCACTCGTCTGGCAGCTTGTAGCCGTCGGCGCCAAATATCTTAATGCCATTGTCTTGATAGGCATTGTGCGAGGCAGAGATCACCACCCCCAGCCCGGCACGCAGAGATCGCGTGATATTGGCCACGGCAGGGGTGGGCAGAGGGCCTGTCAGCACCACATCCATGCCCATAGACAGAAACCCAGCCTCCATCGCTGACTCCAGCAAATAGCCAGAAAGGCGCGTATCCTTCCCAATAACCACCTGCGGATGCGCAGAGCGGTTGCGGGCAAAGAACTCAGCTGCAGTTGCCATGGCAACGTCGGCTGCCACGTGTGCGGTCATCGGGTGCTGATTGGCGGTGCCGCGGATGCCATCAGTCCCAAAAAGTCGTTCAGCCATTGGTGGTAAGCCGTTCCCATTTTTGTTCTGTCAAAACTCTACCGGAAGAATCGCGCAATTTGCAGCGCTTGTCGCGTCGCGGCGACATCATGGACTCGCAAGATGGCCGCACCATGGCTTGCAGCAGCTAATGCGGCAGCCAATGAAGCGGGCAGCCGGTCTGCAGCTTGTCCAGCGCCGCTGATAAAGCCCAGGGAGGCCTTGCGCGATAGGCCAATAGCAATCGTAACCCCCAGTCCTGACAGGATCGGCAAGTGTCGCATGATCGCCTGATTATGAGAGACAGATTTGCCAAAGCCAAAGCCCGGATCAATAGCGATCCTATTGCGAGAGACACCGTCTGCGACCAGCGTTTCGATTCGCTGCTCCAACCAATCATATAGCGAGAAAATGCCACGTTCCGAGCGTGGCCATTTTTGCATGGTTGCAGGGTTGCCGCGCATATGCCCGATGATCAACCCCGCATGCTCACCCAATGCCGCAGCAGGCATGAGTCCCGAAACGTCATTGACGATTCTAGCGCCGGCAGCGATGGCAGCCTCAGTCACCCTCGGGCGGACAGTGTCTATGGAGAGAACAGCATCGGTGTTCGCAGTCAGAGACTCTATCACCGGCAGAATGGTAGCTAGCTCTTGCGGCTCAGAGACCACATTGCTGCCTGGCCTGGTCGATTGCCCACCTATGTCGAGGATTGCAGCGCCCTCGGCTGATAACCTGTGGCCGGCATCGATAGCGCCGGCCAAGTCTGGCTGACGAGAGGCGGCGTAAAAGCTGTCCGGTGTCAGGTTCACGACACCCATCAGGCTGGCTAGAGCATCCGACCCAGGTGCAACGCCTGGGAAGCCTGGATTTTTCCGCCAATTGGAAAGGGTTTGTGCCGCGCGGGCACGGTCTGGTTCTATCAGGCTATCAAGCCATTGTGGCAGGTCCGATGCAGGCAACACAGTGCGCGGGGTTTCGCCGCCCGGCCGCCATACGGCGACACTCAGTGCCGCCGTAGTGCCGCCGAGCGCTGGTATTGCGTCGTACCGTGCATGGCTCTGGCGCGAGACCAGATCGAGGGGTTCGAGATAGAGCGGGCGCAGCGGGCTGCTTTTGCCTATCACGCCTCAGCCGGTCGCGGCTTGGTTGAAGGGAAGGTCGACCGCCCGCCGTGATCAGTCGGGGCATCTGGCTTGGCCGGTGCAGCCGGTTCAGGGCGTTGAATGCTGATCGCCTCGCCGCGCATTAGGGCCTCAACATTCTCCCGACTGAGCGTCTCGTACTCCATGAGGCCAACTGCCAGCCGGTGCAGGCCGTCCATATGGTCAATCAAGATGGCGCGAGCTGTTGCCTCGCCTTCCTCAGCAAAGCGGCGGGTTTCCTGATCAATCAGGGCGGCGGTTGCATCTGACACATTCTTGCGTTGCGCCACGGAATGGCCAAGGAACACCTCTTCCTCATTGTCCGCAAAACGTAGTGCGCCCAGCTTCTCCGAGTAACCGAACTCCGTCACCATACGGCGTGAGAGGCCGGTGGCTTTTTTGAGATCATCCGATGCGCCGGTCGTGACAAAATCCTTGCCGAACACCAACTCTTCCGCCAGACGGCCGCCATAGAGGCTGGCAATCAGCGATTTCAGCTCGGTCATGGTTTTGGAGTATGCATCCCGCTCGGGCAGGAACATAGTCACGCCCAGCGCCCTACCGCGCGGAATGATGGTGACCTTGTGCAGCGGGTCATGGCCCTTGGCCTTCAACATAACGATAGCGTGGCCGGCTTCGTGGTAGGCGGTGAGCGCACGCTCGTGCTCCGCCATGACCATAGAGCGCCGCTCCGCGCCCATCATCACCTTATCCTTGGCATCCTCAAAATCGCGCATGGACACGGACTGGTGGTTACGGCGGGCTGCCAGCAACGCCGCCTCATTAACGATATTGGCCAGATCTGCGCCAGAGAAGCCCGGCGTGCCGCGCGCAATCGTCCGAGCATCGACATCGGGGCCGGTTGGCACATTACGCATATGCACGGTGAGGATTTTCTCACGCCCGATGACGTCCGGGTTAGGCACGACCACCTGGCGGTCAAAACGTCCTGGACGAAGCAGGGCTGGGTCAAGCACATCCGGGCGGTTGGTGGCGGCGATCAGGATGACGCCTTCATTGGCCTCAAATCCGTCCATCTCCACCAGCAACTGGTTTAGGGTCTGCTCGCGCTCATCATTGCCGCCGCCTAGGCCAGCGCCGCGATGGCGACCGACGGCGTCGATCTCATCAATGAAGATAATGCAGGGCGCATTCTTTTTGCCTTGCTCGAACATGTCGCGGACACGGCTGGCACCGACGCCGACGAACATCTCAACGAAATCCGAACCGGAGATTGTGAAGAACGGGACGTTGGCTTCACCAGCAATGGCTCGCGCCAAAAGCGTTTTACCGGTGCCCGGCGGCCCGATCAGCAGTACGCCCTTGGGGATTTTGCCACCCAATTTTTGGAATTTTTGCGGGTCGCGCAGGAATTCAACGACCTCTTCCAGTTCTGTCTTGGCCTCGTCGATACCCGCAACATCCTCGAACGTCACGCGGCCTTGTTTTTCCGTCAGCAATTTGGCCTTGGACTTGCCGAACCCCATGGCGCGGCCACCGCCCGATTGCATTTGTCGCATGAAGAAAATCCACACGCCGATCAGCAGCAGCATCGGGAACCACGAAATCAGGATGCTGATAAGGGTGTTATCTTCTGGCGGAACGGCTGTTACCCGTGCACTGGTCGTCTTGGCTTCCGAAAGTAAATCCGACGTATCTGGGACGTAGGAATAGAATTCCTGCCCATCCATTAGGTGGCCTTTGACGTCATAGCCGCTGATTTCCAGGTCACGCACATTATCATTGCGAACATTTTCAATCAGATCTGAGTAGGCTATCTGATTTTTGTTCGATGAACCGACAGATCCTTGGAATGCGTTAAACAACGCTACCAATAGGACAAAGACAACGAGCCAAACGACGATATTTCGCATTGGTATTCCCAAAATGGCCCGACCGGTGAGAGGGGCCTAGTGCGCAACGATGATGCGTGACAGTAGCAGGAAAACAGATAAGGCGCCATCGCTAGCACACAAGTTCAAATTTGCTTTTGGTCGCTGCGCCCAGCCAGGAAATGGTGAGATGCTCTGCCCAGTATGGGCCAGTATGCCCGCGCCAGATACCCAGGTGCGGAATAGCAACGATACCGTCTCTCCCCAGAATCGCCGGCAAGCAATCCAAAACCGGCTCTGGGGCAAGGCGAGACATCGCGCCAACTCGATAGGCATTCACGGGTGCGACCCGCCATTCTCCGGCTGGTGGAGGCTCCGTCAGATAGACGCGGAAGCATTGATCCCAGACTGTATCGTTGGATAACGGGATTGCGGCCTCACAGCTGGCCGGGTTGCGTGAGACGCACCATTCCCCAGCTTCCTCCAGAAGCAACGCCCCACCAAAGGGGCCGGCCTGCATATTGGTCGCCAATTTCATGAAATCGACCTGTCTGATCCGGTCAGGTCTGCCTGTCACTGCCAAGGCGGCCCGTTGCAGCAAACGGGCCTGCAGGCTAGTAGGCAGAGTGTCAAACGCTGGGCATTTGAGCCTGATGGTGGCATATGGCGTCGCCGTAGCAGCTAGCGCCCAGGCATCACGCTCAAGTTTCTCCATATCAACGCGCCAGCGGGCGGACCGCTGTACAAGGCTTTGCGGATGTGTTGCGGCATCGCTCATCACCGACAATGTTCGCCGCACCGCCGACCGTTTGTAAGCCAGATTGCGGTTAGACGGGTCTTCGATCCAACCAAAGCCATTGGCGATCAGTTGGCGCCGAATGGCTCTGCTGCTGAGTTTCAGCAGCGGTCGTTCAATCCGGATGCCGTCGATCTCACCCACAGCGGAAATGCCAGCGAGACCATGCAAGGGACCGTCAGCCAGCAATCGAATAGCGGCTGTTTCCACAGCATCATCACCGTGGTGCCCGAGCCAGAGCAGATTGATGCCTCCACGCACACAAAAATCCGCCAATGTCCGCAGGCGGACTTTGCGCCAGTGGGCATGGCCATATCCTGGCATTGATGGTGCAAGGGTCTGGAACGATATGCCAAGTCGGCTTGCGATTTTGGCGGCATAATTGCGCTCATCGTTGCTGGCCACGCGCGTGCCGTGATCAACAGACAAAGCGGTAATAGTCGACGACGGGAATTTTTGGGCTGCGTGCACCATCAGCGCGATGCTGTCAGCACCGCCGGAAACTGCGACGGCGATCCGCACCCCTACTGGCAAGCGCTCTTGCGCCGCGCCTCCTCAACCCACGCGCGCCAAATCGGGCTCATGGTTGCGGTTAATGGCAGGACGATACCGACGTACTGGCATGCATTATCATGATCGCCCTGTCGGGAGAGCGCTAAAGTGGCAACCACAGCGGCCCGCAGGCCCACGGGTTTGTCGCCATGCTGTTCCGCGACTTGCACGAGCGTGTCCACGGCAGTCGGATAGTCCTTCACCGCAAATGCCGCCAGGCCCCGATAGTAGCCAGCTGCTCCAGCTGATGCAGGATCATTCGCAATATCAGGGGCCGAGGCGGCCATCGCTTGGCTAAATGAGCCGCTCAACAATGGCGCGCGCAGGGCTTCCACCGATGTCGCGCTGACTGGCGCTGCAAACAGCAGTGCCAGTAGGCAAACTAGTCCGGATAGCGGCCTGAGCATCGCCAAAGCCTAGCCCTTTACGACCATAACCCCACGACGGTTTTTCGACCAAGAAACGGAATCAGACCCTAGAGACACTGGGCGTTCCTTGCCGTAAGTCGTTGTTTCAATGCGGCCGCCGTCGATGCCCATGGATTGTAGGGCCGCCTTAATAGCGTGCGACCGGCGTGCACCGAGCGCCAAGTTGTAGTCGCGCGTGCCGCGCTCATCACAATGGCCTTCAACCAAAACTGAGACGTTGGGGTTCTGTGCCAGCCATTGTGCCCAGGCCTGGACAGTGGCGTTGGCTTCGCCGCTAACGTTGTAGCTGTCAGTGTTGAAGAACACCCGGTCGCCAATGGTTTGGTTCAACTCAGCCTGCGTACCAGGTGCAGGGCCAGTAGATCCGGTGTTGGTCTGGCCAGTATTGCCAGAGCCGGTGTTGGATGTACCGCCTTGATCGCTAGTGCTACAGGCAGCAACGAACAGACTCAGAACAATCGCTAAAACTAACCGCATGATATTTTCTCCTTCGCTGTCGCGATAGGGTGTGAATGGGGTGGCGCGCATTTGGTCCGCACCTTTCGTGACCATAGGCTCGAGCGGTAGGAACCGCAATCAGCGCGATTCCCACAATCTTCACAAGAACTTGAAACTAGGAGTTTTTGTAAGGGTCAGCTGCGTCCCGCAGGCCGTCGCCGAGGAAGTTAAAGGCCAGGATCGACAGAATCACGGGCAGCACGGGCAGCATTAGCCACGGGTACAATGCAACCACGTTGATATTCTGCGCCTCCACCAACAACACACCCCAACTGGTAATTGGCGGTCTGAGGCCCAAGCCTAGGAAACTCAATGCCGTCTCGCCCAGAATCATCGCAGGGATTGAGAGGGTTGCAGACGCAATCAGATGGCTCATGAAGTTGGGTACAAGGTGACGTCCGATAACCCTGGCTGGCTTCGCGCCCATCAGAACAGCAGCCGTCGTAAAATCTTCTTCGCGCAATGCTAGCAATTTTGAGCGGACTGCTCTCGCTAAGCCTGTCCAATCTAGCAAGCCTAGGATGATCGTGATGCCAAAATACACCAGGATCGGGCTCCAGGTGACTGGCAATGCGGCTGATAATGCCATCCAAAGGGGCAGTTCAGGAAAGGACCGTACAACCTCGATTATGCGCTGTGTGATGCTATCCACCCAGCCGCCGTAATAGCCTGCAAGGCCGCCAACAACGATGCCAATAATGAATGAGATTGCGACGCCAAACAGCCCAACGGTTAGCGAAATTCGCGCGCCATAGATCACCCTAGAGAGCACATCTCGACCCAGGCGGTCTGTGCCAAACAAGAACAACTCGCCGCCTTTAGCCGGGCAGAATAGGTGGAAGCGACCTTCAATCAGGCCGAAATACTCGTATGAGTCACCCAGGCAGAAAAACCGGATTGGCTGTGGCGTAGTTGTGTCCTCGGTATAGCGCCACTGAAAGTCTTTCAGATCAAACTCGCCGACCGATTTGTAGACAAAAGGCCCAACAAACTCGCCTTCGTGGAACAGGTTGATCGATTGGGGAGGATGGTAGAGAAAATCTGTGTTGCGGGTTTGAAGGGCGTAGGGGGCAATTAATTCGCTGATGAAGATCGATGCGTAGAGCACGATTAGAAAAATGCCGGACCAAACCGCCAGCTTGTGACGCTTGAGCTTCCACCACATCAACTGCCACTGCGTGGCAAGGTAGTAGCGCTCCTGCTCCGGCGTTACTGCTTCGACCGAGTATGGATCGAACGGGGCTTCCGAGACTGTGTGGGGCAAGTTTGACGGTTCGCGGTGATTTGGCTCCGTCATTGCTCCGTCCCTCCACCCAGACGAATCCGTGGGTCGAGCGCCGCCAGCGCCAGGTCGGAGATGAGCACGCCGACGACGGTTAGAGAAGCCAGGAACATCAGGAACGAACCGGCAAGGTACATATCCTGAGCCTGCAACGCCTCAATCAGCATCGGTCCCGTAGTTGGCAATGACAAGACAAGCGACACGATTGCGGCACCTGAAACAACCTGCGGAAGAAGGTTGCCGATGTCGGCGATAAACGGATTCAATGCCATCCGTAAGGGATATTTGGTCAGCAGCCTGATCGGACTCAAGCCTTTGGCTCGGGCTGTCACAACGTATTGTTTTTGCAGCTCATCCAATAAGTTAGCGCGTAGTCTTCGAATCATCCCAGCTGTGCCAGACGTGCCGATGACGACAACCGGAACCCACAGGTGCTCCAATATGCTGAGGAATTTTTCCGTGGACATAGGCTGATCCAGATATTCTGGGTCCATCAGTCCGCCGATAGATGTGCCGAAATACACTTTGCCCAGGTAGAGCAGGACCAGTGCCAATAGAAAGTTCGGTGTTGCCAACCCCAGGAACCCAATCAGGGTCATCCCGTGATCACCCCAGCTATACTGGTTGGTCGCCGAATAAATTCCGATCGGAAACGCTACAATCCAGGTGAAAATGATCGTGGAAAATGACAGCAAAAAACTAAGGTAGAGGCGATCACCGACCACCTGATCGACGGGCAGATCATAGGCGAATGAGTAACCGAAATCGCCAATCAACATGCCACCGGCCCAGATCATATATTGCTCCCAATACGGCTTATCCAGCCCGTATTGTTGCCGCAAGAACTCAATCTTACCGGGGTCGACAGCTTCGCCCTGCGCCTCAAGCTCGGCGATATAGGTCGTGAGGTAGTCGCCTGGCGGAAGCTGGATGATGATGAACACCAGCACACTGATCGCAAACAGCGTTGGGATCATCACAAGGATGCGGCGTGCGAGATAGCTCAGCATGGTTGAACCCGAATGCAGCGTAAGGAGGGCATACAGATCATTGCAATCATGGTTTCAGCCAAAATCGGTCGGGTCGGTAACATCCAAAATGGGCACCAGGGTCCCAATTGTAGAAACCCTCATTCGGCAAATTTTGAAGTCGCGTAGTGGCTACTACCGGCTGTAACACGCCCGAGGCAAGGCCGATGGTGTAAACTTGGTCCGTCCAGATATCCAACATTTGCTGCCAAACCGCCCGACGGCCATCATCTTCACGCTCGTCGCGCCATTGATTGCGCAAGTCAAACAGCTTTTGGGGCAATTCCATATCAATCGGCTCGCCAGATTTCCCTTTGGTCTCGAAATACTGCCCCCATCGCGACCACTGCAGCTGCAGCTGGCTGGTTGGCGCCAGTTCGGCGGGCGACATGTCTGACGTTGCCAAACCATTTTCCAGACCAAACCAGATCGCCATCTGCGTTTTGCCAGCAAACACACGGTTGCGCAAAACTTCACGCTGGATCGGCTTCGAGTAGATCTTGACGCCAAGGTCTAGCCACGAATCGTGCACCAACTCCAAAGCGTCGGTTTGTTCAGTGCTCTCGCCAGCAGTTTCAACAATGAACTCCAGTCGACGCCCGTCTGGGAGCAAGCGAACACCATCGCTATCGCGCTTCAAACCCATATCGTCCAGCAGGGAACCGGCTTGCTCCAGATCGAACTGGGTCCAGCGGTGCTCGCGCTCCTTGTTGTAAAGCGGGCTAGCTGGCAGCAGACCGTTGCCGCTTTCGAGAGCGAAACCATAATAGATCACTTGGTTAATCTCGTGCCGATTGACGGCCAGCGACAGCGCCCGTCGGAATCGCACATCCCGAAACAATGTGCGCCAACCGGGATCTTCGTGGTTCATGTTGGGATAGATGGCCAGCTCAGCACCTTTGCCAGTGCGCCACAGCCGCGTCTTAAACCCGTTGCGTTCCTCATTTTGCTTGAGGAATGACACATTCGCAAAACGCAGGTAACGCGCCTGTAGATCGCTTTCGCCGCTGCCAGTTTTGGCCGGGATCAGGCCGGAAGAGGCAAGCGTCATCACCACCTCGTCAATATAGGGCAGCTGACGGCCGTTCTCATCGACGCGGTGGTAATAGGGGTTGCGCTTGAAAACGAACCGCTCCGCTGGCGCCTTGGTGGTATTTCGCCAAGGGTCCAACGTCGGCAATTTGGGATTGTCGTTCTTGTACGCGTTATCTTTGCGATTGTGGAGCGACGCCCAGTTTCGACGCTTTGACTCTGTAACCAGCATTTCCAGTTTAGCCGGGTCTGCATAGCGCGGGTGGAATTGCTTTAGATAATGTTTCGGCGCGAATATCATCATAGGCCGGGCGCCCGCTAACACGGGAATAAATGACGGGTTTGGCTTAGACCAGGTATACCGAATGGTGTAGTCATCCAGAAATTCTACAGATGGCAATTGGCCATCCACCACCATGGCAATAGGTGGCCCCGATGGCGAAAGCTCGGGATTGTTTGCCATATCCTCCCACCAATAACGGAAATCATCTGACGTTAGAGGATGCCCGTCTGACCAGCGGTGCCCCGGTCGGAGATAAAAGGTGAATATACGCCCCTCTTGCACTGTGTATTTCTCTAAAATATCCGGTTCTAGTTCCAGCGCATGATTGTAGCCAATGAGCCGAGCATATCCGTACACCACCATCTGCCGAACATCTTTTGACTTTGCCATCAAAATATTCAGTGCGCCGCCATGTTGGCCAGCCTCTGTGCCAGGGTCAGGAAAAGTTTCGACCTTTGGCACAGTTGGCAGCCGCTCAGCGATCGGCGGCAATGTGTTGGCTTTTACGGCATCAGCCAAAGTTGGCGTTTCGACATAGCCACCGGCAGCCGTGACGCTGAGCCAAACGAGAAATAGCCCTAGAACGCGGATCATGCTCTGCTGTACCTCAGGCTGCTACGGCGCTGCGGGCGCGGCGCACAAAATGGCCGGGCGCAATTTCTTCCAACACTGCGCCTCCATCAGCATCCTCATAGGGCGCGGGCCAGGCACCAGGGTTTGAGGCACGCTCGTCCATCACCCGGTTGAAATCTAATGGGTGATCCAGGCTGGGCTCTGGAACCGCCGTCAACAATGCCTGGGTATAGGGATGCATCGGCGCACGGAACAATTCCTCCCGCGGGGCCAGTTCGACCAAACGGCCTGCACACATCACTGCAATGCGATCTGCCATGTAATCCACCACAGCCAGATTGTGGGAGATGAACAGATATGTCAGCCCCAGTTCCCGCTGTAGGTCTTTCAAAAGATTAAGAATTTGCGCTTGCACCGATACATCGAGTGCTGAGACAGGCTCATCGCAAATCAACACCTGCGGGCGCAGCGCCAGGGCGCGTGCGATGCCGATGCGCTGACGTTGACCGCCAGAGAAGCTGTGCGGGTAACGATTGAGGAAGCGCGGGTCCAGGCCAACACGCTGCATCAACTCCATCACAAACGCACGTCGTTCGGTTGCGTTGCCAATCTTGTGGATCACCAGTGGCTCGCTAACGATATCGAACACGGTCATCCGCGGGTTCAGCGCACTGAACGGGTCTTGGAAGATGTACTGCATCTGCCGCCGCATCCGCATCATGTCGCCACGATCAGCCCGCCATACATCCATCGGGCCTACTTCTGTCCGAAGGGTGACGCTGCCCGTGTCCGGCTTGACAGCGCGCATGATCATTTTGGATGTGGTGGACTTGCCGCAACCGCTTTCGCCGACAAGGCCTAAGCATTCGCCCGGTGCGACGGTGAATGACAGATCATGCACAGCCAGCACACGCTCTGGTGATGGTCCACTTAACAGGCCACGCTTGCGTTGCCCGAACGCCTTGGAAAGATTATTGACCGATAGGATAGGTTCGGCCCCGGCCAGCGGTTCGCGCGGCACCAATAACGTGCCGCTGCCAGCCTCAACTTCGCGCAATGGAACAAGTCGTTCACCGGGCGCCATGTGAAAACGCGGTACAGCGTGCAGCAGGGCTTTTAGGTATGGATGGCTTGGATTGCGGAATATTTCCTCGACAGGCCCCGCCTCCATTAGCTTGCCGTGATAGAGCACGACCACCTCATCTGCAACGTTGGCGACTACGCCCAGGTCGTGGGTGATCATCAGCACGGCCATGTGAAAATGCTGCTGTAAATCGCGCAGCAGTTTCAGGATCTGCGCTTGGATTGTAACGTCGAGCGCTGTCGTCGGCTCGTCGGCGATTAGCAGGGCAGGGCGGCACACTAGTGCCATAGCGATCATGGCCCGCTGCCGCAGACCGCCGGAAAGCTCAAAAGGATAGCTATCGACTGTATGCTCTGGGGTGGGAAAACCAACAAGCCCAAGCATCTCGATAGTCTGCGTCCGCGCCTCCGCTTTTGAGATTTTGCGGTGGAGCTCCAACGCCTCGCTAATCTGATTGCCGATGGTATGAACAGGCGAAAGTGACGTCATCGGCTCTTGAAAGATAATCGCTATGCGTCCGCCGCGTATATCGCGCAATTCCCGGCTGTTGGGCGCTATCTGGGCAATATCAATTACTCTGCCATCAGCTTCGGGATCGGCAAATTTGATGGAGCCGCTGGCAATAGTCGCAACTTTCGGCAAAATCCCCATGATCGCCTGGGCGGTCACAGACTTGCCGGAACCACTCTCACCGACCAATGCGACGGTGCGACCGGCTGGAACCCGAAAGCTCAAGCCATCGACGGCCCGGACAGTGCCGCCTGCTAGGCGAAAGTCGATGCAGAGATTTTGAACCTCAAGCAGGTGGCTCACGCAGTATCCTCCCTGGTCGGTACGGTCTTGTTCATTGACGCCAAATTTTCTTTACCAATAGGCGTAACCACCAGATCGTGTCGAGTGATTGCGGTCACCACGTGGCGGATCAAGCCATCGAAATCTTCCAGGTTTGAATCGACCTTCAATTTTTGCCCCTTGCCCGACAGCCTGAGTTGCATCCAGCCCTTATCCTTTTCACGCCGGGTGGAAAAGTAGCGCATGTCGACCTCAGCTATTTCATCCCACCGCAGTGCCTTTCCCCACAGCCCAGTGATCCAAATGCCTTGTTCATCCGCAGCCACGATACTTTTGTGACGTAAGAATGTGGTAAACCCGAACGAGCCAAACAGGAAAGCCAGGGCGAGAACGATGGTCAAAACAATCACGTTGCCACCGATTGCGTTTGGCAGCGGCAGCATGGTCAGGGCAAAGCCTGCTGCTGCCCGAGCGTAGTCTGGCCATAAGTTCCTTAGCGGGTAGTGAAAACGGGCTTCGGGTACACTCATCAATCGTCCGATGCGGCGGTTAGAGGGCAGGGATGACCCAGTGACAGGACGGGTGGTTTTTTGTAGCGGCGAACAGGTCTGCGAGGAAGTCCCATGCCTCGATATTCATAACGTTGTGATGGGATAGGACACCGGTCGGCTCTGTATTGTCCGCATGACCGCTTCGCTTTGCTGCCAAATGCGTACAAATATCAGCAACACATGCCGATGGACCTCGAAATATGGGGTTTGGCCGCCAAAACATGAGGTCGACGTGGGTATTGATCTGCGAAACGCCTGGAGCAGCGCTAAGCTGTTGCCGCGGTTTAAAGGTGGAAAGGCCTCTGAAGCCGGATTTCGCCAAATGCGGCAGGAAAGACGGATCAATGCGGTTCCAGGGCGGCACCAGGGCCGGTTGAAACTGCGGGCCAAACAGCGATCGAAGCCGAGCCCGCCCAGTGACCAGATCACAAAGCGACTGCGGCGAAGCAAGCGTGAGTTCCTGTTTCTTCGCGGGCGGTCGTGCGGTGTTATAGTGCCGGATCCCATGCTGCCAGATCCGAACCAATGGTAACCGTGCTGTTCTCTCCGCCAAAGCTGCGGTCGCACCGAATGGCACCACAGCCAGAACCACCGGCACGCTGCTATGCCGGGTCAGGTCTAGCAGTGGCTGCAGGGCCGGCGTAGGCGCAACCGCGTCGTCGTCGCGCCACCAAAAATCGGCCCGGCGTTCGGTCCATGCATCAAGTTCCTGGAGGAGAGGCGCGAAATCACTCATGCGGGCAGGGCGGCCTTCAGCAATCGCACTGTCTCCGCCGCTCCATTCGTGGCTAGCTGACCGACTGGAATTGCCGGCGCTGCCAGGGCCTGGTCTATTCCCTTTGCCAATGTCTCCGCCGACAGCGATTGCTCATCGACCACGTGCAACACGCCGCGTTCAGCAAGGCGACGGGCACGCAACGTCTGCTCACTTTCCAATCCGCCAGCATAGGGCACTACGACGCCTGGAATGCCCGCTGCAAGCACATCCATGATGGTGTTGTACCCAGCCTGGCTTACCGACAGGCGCCCACGAGCCAACAAGCCTGGAAAGTCATTCCGCGCTGGCTCTACTATAGTGTTTGCGTCAGCGAGGCCGCGCAAATCGGCGATCACTGTGTCGCCAATTCCAGCGCCGCACAGCACCCGCCAAGCCAGATCGCGAGCTCTGCTGATTGGTTTTGCGGCCAATGCAGCCCGCAGCAATGGCTCACTGACTGCCCCACCGCCGGCAGAGACGATGACTTCGCCTTTCCCATCCAGACCAGCAGCCTCGATGGGTTCTTCAACCACATAACCGGTATAGGCAAGGCGGTCGCCCAATCGCTCCTTGTGTGGGAAGGTCTCTTCAAAAGGGACGAGGCTAGGGTCGCCATGCACCAGCACGCGGTCAAACAGACGTTCAGTCCGCTCCAGCATTTCCAGCAGGCGCTCCGGCTTGGGCGGCTCAACCAGAATATCGCGCACGGAGCAGGCAATGTAAGCGCGGCGCTGGCGCATTGTTGTCAGAAATGGCTCCAACTCGAACGCCAATTGGCGACGTCCGAACGGAAAGAGCTCAGTCAGAACGATATCTGGCCGAATAGAGTCAGCTGCTGCCATCAACGCGGCAAGACGTTTGGTGCGCCATTCATCGGTGATGGGTTGCTCATCCTCGGTGTGCAGCACTTTGAAATACACATCCACCGCGCGGACCGGTGACAATTGCACCAGTTTTGCGCCGCCAAGACGCAATCCCGGAACCGGAAAACCGCCAGAGACCACGGTGACATCAAAGCCACCGGCAGCCAGCGCCCGTGCCAGTGTGCTCGTCCGCTTCAAATGGCCAATGCCAAGCAGATGCTGCACCCAGAACAGCACTTTTGGCGTCATGGGACGGGTGTTCCCAGCGGCAAATTTTCTTCGCGAATTTCTAGCGATCCATCGGCATTAACCCAGAAAATATGAGCCGCCGGTCGTTGTAACTTCACCGGTGATTTGCCGAGGAAATCCCAACCGGTCGCCAAGGCCATCGCCACCCGGATTACGCCCCGATGGGTTACTGCTACAGTCGCTTTGCCACCGGACGCAATGTCATTGATAAATGCTTGTAGGCGCACAGAGACATCGCGCGGGCTCTCGCCACCTGGCGGGCGAAAGTCCCAGCCGCGGCCCTCCATCTCGGTCATGACGGTGCCTAGGGTGCCGCGAAGATCGGCTAAGCGCGAGCCTTGCCATTCGCCCCAACTGGTTTCCATCAACCGATCATCTGACTGCACCACGCGGCCTGCCAAATGCCGTGCGGTATCACGGCATCGCTGTAGCGGGCTGGTTCGCCATTCGGCGGTTAGCAGCGGGGCAGGGGCCTCCCAACTCTGTAGAGCAGCACGACCGGCTAGGCTCAAAGGGGTATCGGTCTGGCCTTGGATACGACCAGCTTCATTCCAAGTGGTAGGTGCGTGCCGGATTAGGCTGAGTAGCGGCATGTTGCCTCCAACAGAATATCATTGAGTTGCCGAGCGGCACTTGCCAACGAGTGATGTCGCAAAACCCGCTGCCGTGCAGCTAGGCCCATCGCCTCACGGTCCTTGGTATGAGCCAGCAGCGTCGAAACTGCTGCGGCAAAGGCCACTGTATCCCCCGGTGGTGGCAGTAGGCCGGTTTCGCCGTCGCTTACCACAGCCGGGACGCCATCCGTACAACCGGCGACAACCGGCAGTCCGGCAGCTTGCGCTTCCAGCAACGCCATGCCGAACGCCTCCCGCACAGCGGGCCAAACCATTAGATCCGCCGCCTGATAAATCGAAGCCAGTTGATTTTCTGAGACCGTTCCTAGCCAGGAAACGCGGCTTGCTAATGACTCAAATGCGGCGTGAACTTCACTAGAGGCCGTCCCATCGCCAGCTACCAACAATTGCCAAGATTTGTCGGCGATCGTCGACAGGGCAACGGCCAATTCCCGATAGGACGCCAACTTGTCTCCAGGGCGCATCATACCGACAGCCAAAAGCCAGGGAGTATTTATTGGCAGGCCGTACTTCTCCGCCAGCCCAGCTCGGTCGATCGACGCGGATTGATAGGGTGTTGCGTCGAGGAATGGACGTAACAGGGTCACGCGATCACCCGCAAGGGGCTCCAAACACGCGCAGTCATTGGGATTCAAGCATATGACGGTTGTGGCAGCCCGCACCGCAGTCTCTACAGCCCGATGCCCCAGGTCCCAGGCACCTCCTGCCCGTTTCGGCGCATAACTGGCCTCAACAACGACATATGGAATGCCAAGCGCGGCGCTCATTATTGGCCCAATCCAATCAGGCGCTTTGTAGTAAAGGTGATATGTCAACCAAACGTCCGGCTTTTCCCCACTTCGTGCGTAGCGCCCGAGCAAGCGCGCCGCCAAACGCTGACCGAGGTCGGCGATCTTGGCCTGCCGCAACAGGTTGCCGCTCGCGTCACGGGTTCGAAGACGGCTGGCAAGCGTTATGTCATGGCCAGCAAGCTGCAGCGCTTGGACCAGCAGTTTGGCAATACGGCGGTCACCGGATGGATTGGGATGATCCGGCGGTTTGAGAGGCGCGTAGAAGGCTATCCGCATTGCCGGTCCCGCGCCTATTCAGCCGCTTGAGGTTGAGGGGCGGCCTTGGGCAATCCAAATTTGGCGGCCAGCCGTGCGATCCCACCGTCGAAAGAGAATCTCTGACCAAGTCGATTTGCGCCAGCGCTGCCAAAGCGTTGCCGGTCTTGCGGCGACCCAATCAGTCGTTTCAGACCGTCACTCAGAGCCTGCGCGTTCCCTGGCGGGGCCAAAACACCGGTCTCGCCGTTGGATATCAGCTCAGGGATTCCCGCAACGTCACTAGCCAAACAGGCCAGCCCTTGGCTTTGCGCCTCCATCAGCACGTTCGGGAGGCCGTCCCTATCACCATCAGCAGCGATCTTGCTGGCCAGCACAAACAAATCCGCGTCGCGATAAGCGTCAATTACAGCCTGCTGTGCCTGAGACCCCTGCCAGGTGACGCGGTCGCCTATGCCCAGGTCAATGGCTTGCTGCTTCAATGCACTCGCCAAGGCCCCGCCGCCAATATGGACAAACTCCCATGCCAAATCCGCTGGCAGCAGAGCAAGCGCCGCCAACAGGTCTTCATAGCCTTTTTTGGCAACTGCCCGGCCAACCGAAAGGATGCGAACTGGCTTTGCTGGATCGCTGCCATCTCGCTCTCCCCGGTGCAAAAGCGGCGCTGGGAAACGGTCCAGGTCCAGGCCGTGGTACAGCAACTCAACCCGGTCCGGCGTGGGCGCCAAGTCTTGTAGGTGACGTGCACCAAATTCTGTGCAAGTCACCGCCCACGCGCAATCAGCCAGCTTCTCTCGCTTTTCCCATTCAGGCGAGGTCCAAATATCCTTGGCATGCGCCGACACACTCCAGGGCAAACCCCTCAGCATGGCCGCATAACGGGTAACGGAGGCTGGTGTGTGCAGGAAGTGGGCATGCAGATGACCAATGCCAGCAGGCAGTTCCGATGCCAGTACTAAGGCTTGCCCAAACCTTCGCACCCGGTTCGGCGTACGGTCTCGCCAGAGGTCGCGGAGCCATTGGCGGAAAACAGCACGATAGCCGGTATGGCCTCGCAGCTTCCACCACGCGCGTAATACTCGCAGTGGCTCCTGATACAGGTATTCCGGCAGGTAAAGCACCGGCGCTTGGATCGCCTCGTGCATGGAGTGGCGTTTTTTGTCGGTTGGATGGCGCAGCGAAATGATGTGCTGCTTCAGTCCAGCTTGTTCAAGGCCCAGAATTTCCTGGGCGATGAACGTTTCCGATAGTCGTGGGTAGCCTTTCAGAACCACCGCGACAGAAATGGGCGCGGTGTGATCGTCCATCCTAGCTGCCTCCAGCCTCGACAAACCGTATCGGCGGCTTGCGGGCACTTCCCAAGGTCTTTCCGGCGAGGCGCTTTACATTATCCTGACCATCCAACAGGCCAGGCACCACCACATCTGACGGGCGACTCTGTTGCGGTAGTTGGCGGATAGCGGTTGCCATCACCCGCGCCAGGCGTCCGTCGTCAGGATCAAGCATCCGCACGAGCCCTAATTCCTGAGCGCGGGCTGCCCGGATAGATTGCTCCATGCGAGGCCGGGTGCGCGGCACGATGATCGCTGGCTTGTCAAACGACAGGATCTCGCAGAACGTATTGTATCCGCCCATGGCAATAACACCCGTAGCACCGGCGGTGATGGTCTCCATCTGATTATAGAAGGTGATAGCTTCGACATTCGGTAGCAATTCGATTCGCTGGCGAAACGCCTGTTGCTGATCGGCTTGCATAAAGGGGCCGAAGACAACCAGTGCTCTATAAGGCAAACCCGGATCGCTTTCGTAGGCGCGCACGACCCAATCCACCAGGTCGTCACCATCGCCACCGCCGCCTGGAGTTACCAAGATATAGGGATCACTCCCCACCAGAGCATGGGCGGTTTCTGGCGTCGTGCTGACGTGGCGGCGCAGGTATCCAGTGTAAACCATCTTGCGACGAACAGAGTCCGGCAGATCAATCCCTTCGAGGGGGTCGCAAATCTGCGGCAGACCATAAACCCAAATTTCGTCGTACAGATCGCGCAGCGCGGCAGGTGCTCGTTTCCGTTTCCATTCAGGCTGCAGCGCATCCGGATCATCCATCACATCGCGCAAGCCGAGGACAATGCGGGCGCCACGTTCGCGCAGCAGTTCAAGCGTCGCTCGAACTTCACCGCGTAAGCCAAGCGGTTCTTTATCCACAAGGAACAGGTCTGGGTCAAAAATTCGCGCAGCTTCGCGAATGACAGCCGCCCGCAATTCCAATGTCTTTTCCGGTGCAATATCCAGCGCGTGCGAGGTATACTCGCCATTCGACAATTTGATCATGCCTGGAATGCGGATGAAATCCACACGAGGCCGGAAGTCAAAACTTCCTATAATTGGTGATCCGGAAAGGATCAGTACCGATAGATCGTCATAGGCCTCGACCAAAGCATGGGCGATTTCCCGGCAACGGCGCAGGTGACCTAGCCCGAAACTATCGTGGCTATAGATCAGCAGCCGTGAGCCGCCACTCTTTGTTGTCAGCGTTTCTGACATACGCTGCTCCCTGCACTTGTCGGTGGCGCTTACTGAACCGTTTGAATGTCTGTCGCTTCCGCCACGCTACACGCGTGCTAGCATATAGCGTGATACGCCGAAAGCCGAAGCTGCGTCACGTGATTGTTTACGCCGTGCTAATCATGTAGGTTGGTCGCGTCATGCCGCCTCTGGGCTAGCCAATCGGGACCCTTATGAAACAGACACTGTTCGGCTATATTTTTGCCTTCAGTAAACGTCAGCAGATTATTCTGGTGATATTAACGTTTGCGGCATTCCCTTTTATTTACCTTCAGGCTGAATTGCCGAAGATGATCGTCAATGGCGCCATTAATGGGAAGCCATCTAATTTCCCGATAGAGTTCAATGGTTTTGAATTTGAGCACGTAGAATACCTATTTACTTTGTGTGGTTTGTTTTTGACGCTTGTTTTTATTAACGGCGGCATGAAATATATGCTGAACGTGATGAAGGGGCGGCTTGGGGAGCGGATGCTCCGGCGGCTTCGGTACATCCTGTACGAGCGTATTTTGCGCTTTCCTTTGCCGCATTTTCGCCGTGTTAGTCAGGGTGAAATCATTCCGATGATTACCCAGGAAGTTGAACCTCTGGGTGGCTTCTTTGGCGATTCGATTGCGACTCCGCTATACCAAGGCGGAATTTTGATCACGCTTCTGGTTTTTATCCTGATGCAAGATCCGCTTCTGGGGTTGGCTGCGGTAGCATTGTTTCCGCTGCAGGGCGCGCTGATCCCAGGCCTTCAGAAAAAGGTGAATTTGCTTGCAAAAGAGCGCGTCAGAAACGTTCGTTTGATGGCAGACCACTTAGGGGAGAGCATTGGGGGTATCTCGGAAATACACACCAATGATGGCAGCCAATATCAATTATCCCGCTTCGCAGGCCGGCTCGGTATTATTTACGAGATTAGGTATGAGATTTTCCGCAGAAAATTTTTCATAAAATTCTTCAACAATTTTCTCGCACAATTCACGCCATTTATCTTTTATTCGCTGGGTGGTTACCTCGCTATCAAAGGTGACTTGAGCGTCGGTGCATTGATTGCCGTTATCAGTGCACATAAGGATATGAATGCGCCTTGGAAAGAGTTGCTCGCGTACTACCAGCAACGCGAAGATGCGCGGATCAAGTATGACACCGTTATTCAGCAATTTGATCCGCCCGGCATGCTGGACGAGGCAATTCAAACTGGCGATGGCACACCTCCGACACCATTTTCGCCGGATAGCGTGATATCCTTCCGCAACACCGGGTTGGCGGATGATGACGGTACCGTCTACCTGCAGAGCATATCAGCCTCATTTGCTATGAGCGAGCGGGTTGCCTTCATCGGCCCTAGTGGTGGCGGCAAGGAGGAAATTGCAGCCTTGCTGGTTCGGTTGGCTGTGCCAACATCGGGCCGTGTTCATATTGGCAATGATGACGTCGCACAAATTCCAGAAACGCGCCTGGGCCGCCGCATTGGTTATGTCAGCGCGCAGCCCTATCTTTTTGCCAATAGTCTGCGTGAGAACCTGTTGATGGCTCTGCGATATCGCCCATCAGCCGATGTGGACGAAAGTCGTCGGGCCTGGATCCTGGAGGCCGAAACGGCTGGAAACAGTGTGTACGATCCAACCGGCAATTGGATTGACTACGAGGCTGTCGGACTTGAAGAGTCGGAAGATGCGTTGAACGCGCGGATTCGGCAGGTGCTGCAACAGGCACAGCTCGCGGACGACATTTACGAATTCGGGCTGCGCGGCCGGATCAATCCAGACGACCAACCTGAATTGGCAAAACGCCTGCTGTCAGCACGAACGGCACTGCGAGAGCATATAGAGGCGACAGGCGAAACTGGCTTGGTCGAGCCGTTCGATCCAGATCACTACAATCTGAATGCCAGCGTTGCGGAAAATTTGCTGTTCGGTACACCGGTTGGTAACACGTTTGATCTTGAGCACCTGGGCGAGCATCCCTACGTTTTAGAGACCTTAGACCGTGTCGGCTTAACCGACGAGTTCGTTCAAATCGGCCGGCAAGTGGCTGAAACAATGGTGGAATTGTTTGCCGATATAGATCCTGGACACGAGCTGATGGAGCAATTCAGCTTTATCGCCGCCGAGGACCTGCCAGAGTTTCAAGCCCTGCTGGGGCGGTTGGATCGCGGCGGCCCAGCCGGCGGTACAATAAGCGCGGAAGACCGAGGCCAATTGCTGTCTCTGCCCTTCAGGTTGATTCCCGCTCGGCATCGTTTGGGGCTGATCGACGACCAGCTCCAGCTGCGTATGCTGGAGGCGCGGCGTTCATTTGCTGAGCATTTGCCAGAAGAGCTAAAAGACGCGGTCGCATTTTTTGACGCTGATCGCTACAACGCAGCCAGCTCTATTCAGGATAATATTCTGTTTGGCAAAATAGCCTTCGGTCGTTCACAGAGTGCAACTCAAGTCCGTACTTTGGTGGGCGAGTTAATAAACAAGTTGAACCTGCGCGATGCTGTTCTAGATATTGGTTTACAATACCAGGTCGGTGTTGCCGGCGGACGGCTATCTGCAGTGCAACGCCAGAAGGCAGCGTTTGCGCGCGCTTTGATCAAGCAGCCGGATCTGCTGGTGATTAACCAAGCCTTTTCCGTCTTTGATGAGGCATCGCGGACCGCGGTATTCGACGGCGTGGTGAACGGGGCGACGAATATGGGGATTGTAGCCGTGCTGGATCATCCAGAGCAGGCTAGCGCAATGGATCGGGTGTTTACGGTCGATAATGGCCGGATAGAGGACGAAAGCGTCGGCGGTGCTGTGGCCGCCGAGGCGGCAGAGTAATAAACAAGAGGCTAGGGAAAGACGATGTCACTGACCGAAGAAGTTGAAGTTCTCCGCCGGTTGCCACTGTTCCACAGGATTGAGCCGCGCCGGTTAAAATTGCTGGCTTTCACGAGCGAGCGAACCACGTTCAAACCGGGTGATGTCGTCATGCAGCAAGGCGATCCTGGAGATTCAGCCTACATCGTATTGGCGGGGGAGGCTGACGTTTACGTCTCTACGCCGAGCGGTGAATTGAAAGTGGCCACCCTTGGGGTCAATGATATCATTGGAGAAATCGCGATCCTGATCGATATACCGCGCACCGCAACGGTGCGTGCAGTAGGGGAATTGACGACCTTGCAAATATCGAAAGATCACTTCTTCCGATTGATGACAGAAGTGCCGGAAATGGGAATAGAGGTCATGAAAGAGTTGGCTCGCCGACTGGAACGAACAACTGCCGATTTGCGCGAAGCACGCGCGGCTGCAGCATGAGCCGACTGGACAGTTTTATACGACGCATGCAAGCCCAACGGGCCTGCCTTGATACAGCAGCATCCCTTACAAAAGACGTGCCGGGGTCGATTCTGGAACTGGGTCTGGGGAATGGCCGCACGTACGATCACCTGCGTGAACTTATGCCGAACCGTCGGATTTATGTGTTTGAGCGGGAGGTCCGCGCGCACCCTGATTGTACACCAGCCGACGAAGACCTGTTTCTAGGGGATTTTCGCGATACGCTTCCGGGCGCCGCCAAGCGGATAGGCGTTAAAGCAGCCTTGGTCCACGCAGATATTGGAACAGGTGAGGCCGTCAGCACCGCGGCAATTACAAAATTCGTGGCTGAACATTTAGCGCCCATGTTGTCACCTGGCGCAGTGGTCGTTTCAGACCAGCCTATTGATGGGGATGGGTGGGAGACCTTGCCTTTGCCAGAAGGTATCAAACCCGGTCGGTATTTCCTGAAACGCGTCCCAGGCTAAGGCCTACTACAATAGCCGTCTTTGTCGGGCATCCAGCGGTTTGGCTTTTGGCGACCGCTTCGCTGGTTTAGGAGGGGGCGGTGTTGCACCTTCTCCATGGATGGTCGCATATCGCGTTTCACCTGCCTGGAATTGCAGCGTGATATCCAATCCGGGAATGGCTGCCGCCGCATTGGTAATTGGCCCATCGGGCCCACGAACCAATACGAAGCCGCGGTCCAACACCCGTTCATAAGAGTACGAATCCAGCAAAGCCGACGCGTGACCCAACCGTTGCTCGCCGTCGTGCAACAGCCGTTCGATGCCGGACGGCAGGCGGCGTGGCGCATCCACTCGCTGCAAGTTGTGTTCTGCCGTTCGGGTTGTTTGCGATATTGCCCGGTCCAGCGCTCTGCCCTGTGCTGTCAGCGTCTGGCTATGCAGCGCCAAGGTTTCCCGCGGGTGCCGCAATCGCGCCGCCGTCGCCTCAACGGTTTGAGCTGCACTCACCAGCACACTGCGCAGCGACAGCGCCAATCGCTCTGTCTGTTCGTCAAGTCTTTGCGCGGCCTGTTCAACAAGCCCAACCGGCTCTGGCAGACCACGCGCCGCGCTTTGCACACGCAGGCCACGCTCCTCCAACCCGCGCCATGCCGCTGTTCCAATACGCCGGTCCAGATCACCTAGCCGACCGAGCAATTCGCTCAACACCGGCACGGCCATCTCAGCCGCTGCCGTCGGTGTCGGTGCTCGCCTGTCGGATGCATGGTCGATCAAAGTCGTATCGGTTTCATGACCAACCGCCGAAATCAGCGGAATCTGACTCGCCGCGGCGGCCCGCACGACAACTTCTTCATTGAAGGCCCAAAGGTCCTCCAAGCTGCCGCCGCCGCGGGCGACGATTAGCACGTCCGGTCTGGGCAAATAGGGATCGTCCGGAGACAGCGCATTAAAGCCCTGAATCGCTGCCGTAACCTGCTTGGCCGCATTATCACCCTGAACCGCTACCGGCCAGACCAGAACCCGCCGCGGGAACCGGTCGCGTAGCCGATGCAGGATATCCCGAATCACAGAGCCGGTCGGCGACGTCACGACACCGACCACGCCCGGCAGAAAGGGCAGGGGGCGTTTGCGATCTGCCGCGAACAAGCCCTCGGCCGTCAGCATCTTGCGCCGGTCTTCCAACAGCTTTAGCAGCGCGCCTTCGCCGGCCAACTCCATCCGCTCCACCACCATCTGATAGGTGGAGCGGCCGGGGTAAGCGGTCAGTTTGCCGACGGCGATGACCTCCATGCCATCCTGCGGCGCAATGCCAAGACGGCCAGCAGCGCCGCGCCAACAAACAGCATCAAGCACCGCGTCATCGTCTTTCAGGCGGAAATACAGGTGGCCAGAGCCTGCCCGTTTGAAGCCGGTGATCTCGCCACGCACCCTGACCCGGCCAAATTCACCTTCCAACACGCCTTTGATAGCCCGCGCCAACTCACCCACCGAAAATTCCGGCTGGTTCGTCGCAACGGGCATGGCGGCATCAAGGCCGAGCGGATCGGGCGGAGGGCTGTTGGTACTCATCGCGGCGGATGCTACAAGACGGGCACTCATAGTGACAGGCCCAATCTGGAGAGTCCTGGTTTGAATTTCCTCGTTATCGGCGGTGGTGGCCGCGAGCATGCCCTGTGTTGGGCGATGGCAGCCTCGCCTTTGTGCGATACCCTGTATTGCGCACCTGGCAATGCCGGTATCGCGCGGGAGGCCACATGCCTGCCTGACCTCAGCGTAGACAATCTGGACGGCATCGTCGCATTTTCGCAGGAGAACGCGATCGACCTTGTCGTCGTCGGTCCAGAGGTCCCGCTATGCGCTGGCTTAGTTGATCGTCTGGAAGCAGCGGGAATCAAGGCGTTCGGTCCCAGAGCCGCCGCCGCGCAGATTGAGGGCTCCAAAGGGTTCATGAAGGACCTGTGCGCCAAATACGGCGTGCCGACGGCCAAATATCGCCGCTTCCGCGACCCCGTCCTGGCCAGATCCTACGTGGCTCAGCAAACCGGGCGCGTTGTTGTGAAGGCCGATGGTTTGGCCGCTGGCAAAGGCGTGCTAATGCCGGAAACCAAAACCGAAGCAATCGCAGCAATCGAACAAGCCATGATCAAGGGCGCGTTCGGCAAAGCCGGGGCGGAGATTGTGGTTGAGGAGTTTATGGAGGGCGAGGAAGCCAGCTTCTTCGTTTTGGTTGACGGCAACATCGCAGTGCCCTTTGGCACCGCATGCGACCACAAGCGTGTTGGCGATGGCGATGTTGGGCCAAACACCGGCGGCATGGGCGCATACTCGCCCGCACCGAAGGTTGACGAAGCCATGCACGACCGCGTCATGGCAGAAATCATCAACCCCGTTGTGCAAGGCATGGCCGCAGAAGGCGCACCTTATAAGGGCATTCTCTACGCCGGCCTGATGCTGACCGCTGAGGGCCCAAAGGTGATTGAATTCAATTGCCGGCTGGGCGATCCAGAGGCGCAGGTTCTGCTGCCGCGGCTGCAATCAGACCTGGTCCCCGCGATGTTTGCTGCGTGCGACGGCGTGCTCGATCAGTTCGACTTGCGTTGGTACGACGAGGCAGCGGTTTGTGTCGTCATGGCCGCGAACGGCTATCCGGGAGCCTATGCCAACGGCACAGAGATCAAAGGCCTCGACAATATGGCTGATCTGGTGGACGTGCTTCCGTTCCACGCTGGCACCTCCGCCGATGGTGAGCGCATTCTGGCCCAAGGCGGTCGGGTGCTGGGCATCACCGGGCTAGGCGATACCATCAAAGACGCCACCGCCCGCGCCTATGAGGCTGTTGACCGGATCGATTGGCCGGACGGCTTCTGCCGCCGTGATATTGCCGCCAGGGAGTCCTAGGGCCGTGCGGATTGGTATTGTCTCCGACATCCACGGCAACATGGCCGGGTTGTTGCGTGCCGTCGAATTGATGGGAGAGGTCGACGAACTGCTTTGCCTTGGCGATAGCATCTATGATTATCGCTTTTCGAACGAGGTCGTAGGCTGGCTCCGCGACAACCAGATTCCCACGATCCAGGGCAACCATGAATGGGTTTTCCTGGGGCCACAGGGTGTTCGCGCCCGCAATGCCGAGTGGGTGGATCAGGAGCTGGTCGGTTGGTTGGAAACCCAGCCGCTGCGGCTGGAGTTGGAACGGCACGGCCATCGTATCCTGATGGTGCACTCCACACCGTGGGAGCCGCAGGGCGAATATGTTTTGCCCGGCTCAAATGACCTGAAACGCTTTGGTGAGGCTGACGCGGACATCGTGCTCTACGGCCATACCCATCAACAGGTGGCGGAGCGTGTCGGCGATGTGCTGGTGGTTAACCCAGGATCGGCAGGCGACGCGCGGGATTCCCGCAATGGCCGTCAACTATCGTGCGCGTTGTTGGATTTGGCGGCCGGCGAGACGCGGCTGATCGATTATACGGTCTAAGTAGTAGTGCTGAGGATCAGCGCGGTGTTCATTGTGCCACGCTGACCTTCAGAGCTGTCGTTAGCCTTTGCGGCGCGCAAAAGCCGCTAGGCCAGAGCTATCTGTAACGGCTTGCAAACATCCGTGGTTCGACCTGCAAACATCGGGTGATTTCTGTCCAGATTAATTGCGACTATCCGTGTGGTACAACTCACATTAAATGCGAATGAACCCACATTAGTTGCAACCAGCCTGCAAACATCGGCGTTGGCTCACATTAATTGCGACTATCGGTGCGAGGGTCTGTGTCT
>Ga0055584_100001126_pt1 | contig 26120 bp, 24 predicted proteins | sample OSDHelmetaG_FD_58716 | JGI IMG/M metagenome (GOLD analysis project Ga0055584, IMG submission 58716) | Pelagic marine sediment microbial communities from the LTER site Helgoland, North Sea, for post-phytoplankton bloom and carbon turnover... | ecosystem: Environmental > Aquatic > Marine >...
ACCGGGCTGAAGGCACATCCTGTACCATCAGCCCTCGATTTTCTCCCTGAAAATCGTCCCTGGCGGAACCCTTCCCTCGGCGGCTTAATGGGCCGCAAACACCACCCACACTATTGAACTTCCAGGACTCAAACGTGGCACCTTCGTTGGAGGAGCCCAAGCAGCAACCACCTGCCGGCTCCCTCTGATGACGTCTGAATTTTCTACCTCTAGGTATCAGGTTAGCGTGCAAATGATCCACGCATCATTCGAATGCCTTCTGTATACAAAATTTCAGGAACTCACAGCTGGCCTGCTACCGGCCTTCGAAACGGGGCTTTTCTTTTTTGAAGAAGGCCTCGATGGCGTGTCGGGCATCCCGGCTGGTGGACGTCGTGAACTGGGTCTTTGCTTCCAGGTCGATGACTTCCGGAAGATCGAGACTCATCGCCTGTTTGAGCAGTTCCTTGGTATAGCGCTGGGCCAGTGGTGATCCGTCGGCCAGTTTCTCCGCCCAGGACTGGGCAAATGGCATGAGTTCGTCTGCTGCAACCACGTGATTGGCAAGTCCCAGTTGCAGGCAGTCCCGGGCGGTGATCTTTTCACATTCAACAAAGGCCTGCAGGGCTCTTTTGTACCCAATTGCGCGCACCAGGTGCCAGCAGGCGCCGCCATCCGGAACCAGTCCGATGGCTGCAAAAGCCTGGTAGAGGTAGGCATCTTCCGCCATGACGGTGAGGTCACATGCCATGGCCAGCGCCGTGGCGATTCCTGCGCATGGTCCGTTGATGGCCGAAATAAAGAGCTTCGGTGAGTTATGGATGGCCATCAGGAAGGGTTTGTATTCAGCCAGCATTTGGGCTTCAAAGGTGTCATATGGCTTAATACCGTGCTGGAGGTCAGCGCCGGAGCTGAATCCACGGCCAGCGCCACTGATGACTATCACACGAACATCATCGTCACCGCCTGCCTGTCTTATCGCGGCCATCAGGTCGAGTCTCAGTTGGGTATCAAACGCATTCATGGCACTTGGGCGATTCAGTAAAATGGTGGCCACGCGATTACTTGTGTCGTAGATTACGGTTTTGGATTCCATCAGTTGTTCCTCTGAGTACCGCTTGTTTTGCCGCCAATTCATCTGGCGTCGGCGTTGCTAACAGCATTATTTATTCCTCGGCTATTAGCTGCGAATATTGTTTAATGGATATGCTGTATCCCACCTGATTTTTCATGAGGACAAGCGTGAGTAATTATAACCCTGATACCGAACTGGACCGGCTGATCAAGGCAAGCGAGGACGAAACCAGACCGCAGGCTGTCGCCAAACGGCGGGCCAGGGGGTTCCGCACAGCCCGGGAAAACCTGGAGGACCTGTGTGATACCGGTTCATTTATCGAGTATGGCCAATTGGCCGTTGCAGCCCAGCGGCAACGGCGCAGCCTGGATGACTTACGCACGAACACACCCGCCGACGGTGTCATCACGGGTCTTGCCACCATCAATGCCATGCGAAACGGGCCATTGGGCGGTCAGGCTGTGGTCATCATCAATGACTATACCGTGCTCGCGGGAACGCAGGGCTATTTTCATCACCAGAAAATCGATCGCATACTCGGTGTGGCCATTGAGCAGAATCTACCGGTCGTCATGTATACAGAGGGCGGTGGCGGCCGGCCGGGTGACACGGATGTGTCAGTCCAGATTGCAGGTCTGAACCTGTCTACTTTTGCCCTTTGGGCGGGGATGGCGGGCCAGTCTCTGCGCATCGCGGTGAATAATGGTTACTGTTTTGCCGGCAACGCGGCCCTGTTCGGCGCAGCGGACATCCGCATTTCCACCCGGGAGTCCTGGATCGGAATGGCCGGCCCGGCGATGATCGAAGGGGGCGGGCTGGGCAGTTTCAAGCCCACCGAGATCGGCCCGGCCGAACTGCAGGCCCGCAATGGCGTGGTCGATCTGATGGTTGATGACGAGGCTGAAGCGACCACCCGGGCCCGGCAACTGCTGGGCTACTTCCAGGGTCCGCTTGAAGAAATTGAGTTCGCTGATCAATCCCAACTGGCCGGCCTGTTACCCAAAGACCGCCGGTATACCTATCATGTTCGGAGGGTGATCGAAGTGCTGGGCGACACCGGGTCATTCGTTGAACTGGGTTCTGATTATGGGCCGGGCATCGTGACCGGATTTATTCGCATCGAAGGGATTCCCATGGGCTTGATCGCGAACGACTGTCGCGTACTGGGCGGTGCGATAGACGCAGTCGCCTCTGAAAAAGCGGCTCGCTTTATTCGTCTGTGTAACAGCCATGGCATCGCCATTTTGTCTCTGTGCGACACGCCCGGTTTCATGGTTGGGCCGGACAGCGAAGCGCAGGGTGCGATGCGGCTCATGTCGGATTTTTTCGTTGCCACTTCACAGATTACCGTTCCGCTGGTCACCATATTTTTGCGCAAGGCATACGGACTGGGCGCCATGGCTATGGCCGGTGGAAGTTTTGCCAGGCCGGTTTACGCGGCATCCTGGCCGACCGGTGAATTCGGGGGCATGGGCCTTGAAGGTGCCGTGCGCCTGGGGTATCGCAAGGAACTCGAGGCGGAGACCGACCCGAAAAAACGCGAGGAACTGTTCAATACGCTGCTCTCACGCGAATACGACAAAGGCCGTGCGGTCGAAGCGGCCGCTCACCTCGAAATCGATGCCGTGATCTTGCCGGCGGATACACGCAGGCACGTCGTTCGTGCGCTGCAGGCTGCTGGTGTTAAATCAGGTGCCTTATGCCCAAACCCCGGTAGGGAGAAATAAAATGAATGATCGATTGAAGTTCGATGGCCAGACCGTTGTCATTACCGGCGCAGCCTCCGGTATGGGTAGGGCGACGGCGATTGCCTTCGCTGATGCCGGCGCAAACGTTCTGCTGGCTGATGTCGCCACCGCCGCAGGAAAAGAGGTGACAGAGATGATTTCGAGCTCAGGGGGCAGCGCCCTGTTCCAGACCACCAATGTGAGTTCCGAGCCCGAGATAGCGGCCCTTGCCGAAACTGCCGTCAAGGCGTTCGGTTCCATCGACTTTTGGGTGAACAATGCCGCGACGCTCGGCGTTTCGACATTGATTGGCAAGCAAAGCGCTGAAACACTGGATCAGGTGCTCGGGGTCAATGTCAAAGGAACGGTATTCGGTATGAAGCATGCGCTGTCCGTCATGACCGAAAAAAAATCGGGTGTGATCGTCAACGTGTCGTCGGTGCAGGGTTTCCGGGTAGCTTATGCCGGTATGGCATTTTACGCGGCCAGCAAGGCGGCGATCGTATCGCTGACCAAATCCGCAGCACTCGAATACGGCAACAAAGGCATACGGGTCGTCGGCATCGCCCCCGGACCGATTGACACCCCCATGCTGAGGTCCGCTAATAGTAGTGATTGGCCGCCACCCATCGTCGATGTCACGCCGCTCGGCCGGGTGGGTGAACCGGAGGAGGTCGCCAAAGCCATACTCTGGCTTTGCAGTGATGAGGCCAGCTATATCACCGGTGCGACTCTGCCGGTAGATGGCGGTTTCCTCGCACCCTGATTCAGATAGCCGCAGCCTTCTAACTAAAAAGTGGATGTTGCCGCCATCAGCGCCAGCAAATCATTGGTGCCATCGGCAATGGTTCCCATACGGGCATCGCGCAGGAACTTCTCCAGTGGGTACTCCTTCGAGATGGCGTTGCCACCGACAATTTCAAAAGCCTGGTTGCTGACTTCGACTGCAAGCTGGGTGCCGGTGACCTTGCAGGATGCGGCGTTTTCGAAGCGTGGTGGAAACTGTGCGTGCTCCAGCATGGTGTTGCGAATTAATGCCCGGGCGGCTTGTATCTTGCGGTACATATCAAACAGTTTCAGCTTGATTGCCTGATAATTGAAAATCGGTTGGCCACCCTGGATGCGTTCTTTGGAGTAATTCAGGGCGAATTCAAATGCGGCCCGGGAGAGGCCTACCGAGAATATCGCCATACCGGGATTGGCACCCACAAGAATCCCTGCAACAAGCTCTTCATAGGCTTCGGGCGGGCAGAACATATAGCTTGCGGGAATCTCTACATTATCAAAATAGAGCTCAGCATCAGTCAGGGTACGAACCCCCAGCTTGTCCAGGGGTTTGCCTCGACTGATACCAGGCAGGTTCAGCGGTACGATAAAGGCTCCGCGTTTTGGTTCACCGCTGCCATCATCATAACGACAGAAAAGAGCGGATACGTCTGCGATACTGCCATTGGAGCCCCAGGCTGATTTCTGGCCCCGAATCACGATCCTGTCGCCCTGCTTGATTGCGACACAGTCGCTTTTCAGTCCACCCTGTTCTGCCGGGGACTGCGAATGGGTGAAGTCCAACATATCCGAACCGTGATTGGGCTCGGTAATACTCCACATGCTGATGCTTTCCGCTGTGCAAATCTCGGCCAGGTCATCGCGCCCGAAGGATTTGATCATGGCTTGTGCCAGACCGGAGGCGTAAAGACTCCATCCCAGCCCACAATCACCCCAACCCAGTTCTTCGTTGACCAGATAAGTGAGCCGCGCGATTTCGACCGGGTTGAGCTCTTCAGAAATTTCCGTAAGGTTCAGGCCCAGTTCCCGATATTGTTTGAACACATCCCAGAGTTGAGATCCTTCCGCAATCACTTCACCAGGAGTGAGCCGGTCAAGCGAAATGCCTGCCGGGCGCATGACTTCGGCGGCAAATTTGTGCGCCACTTCCTGTACGCTGGCCTCGATCTCTGTCAGGCCGGGATCCGGCGCCCAGGGTTTTTCGCTGAGTGGGGTCAACATGACACGAGGCTTCAGTAAGCGAACGGGGCTGTCTGTAAGGCCTCGGAGTTGCTGTTGTCAAACAGCGTGCGGTTGGCGAGATCGGTGTCGAAGAACTCCCACACCTGGTGAATCAGTCCGTTATCGCCAAACTCCAGGATCTGGACGTAGCGATTGTTGTAGGGATTTCCGGATTTGGTGGTCGATTCACCCTCGAAAATTACCGTGGCGCGTCTGTCGTCCGCGCACATCAGTTTCCAGCGCAGGCCAAAATGCACGGTTTCCGGAATCAACGGATCAAACACCAGCGGGAAGACCTCGGTCAGTAATTGCGGAATCGTCACCTGGCCAGAAATAAGCGTGTTACCGCTGATATTGAATACAGCGGATTCTTCGTGCATGGAAATCCATGTCTCAATATCACCGGTGCTCAGGGCGGTGTAGAGATTTTCGAGAAACTCGTTGAGGTTTGCGGGTGTGGGCATTTTGGTTTTCCTCTATTTACCGATTTGATAAATATTGTCATTATGCCTGCTTTCGGCCAGATATCTTCGACCTCTTTGATCGACCTCATTGAGCGGTCGACTACTCGCGATTCAAAGCAACTCCTCCGCAAGGAAACGCAAGGTGTCTATGTCGTTGCTATCAACATTAATCTGGGTAACAGGACTGTCTTTCCAGGCCTGGAGGCGCTCACGAATTCGTGCTTTTGGCCCGCACAGAGCAATTTCGTCCACCAGTTCTTCAGGCACGGCGGCAATGGCCTGAAAGCGCTTGCCGGACATGAACAGATTCTGAATCTCGTCAGCGGCGTCACCGAAGCCCATACGGCTGACATGGTCTTTGTGGAGGTTGAAGTCTTTTGCGCCCATGCCGCCAACGTAAAAACCCACGGTCTTTTTGATCTGCGCTCGGGCCTTATCCACGTCATCGTCGATAAGCACCGTCACAGGCGCGGCTATTTCAAAATCCGCTGGTTTGATTCGCATCGCATCTGCGTATTGATCATTCATGCGATACGGGGACAGAAACATGGGGATCCAGCCATCGCAGATCTCCGCGCTCAGGGCGACATTTTTTGGCCCTTCTGCACCGAGGTAAACGGGTATGTGTTGGCGAATGGGGTGCTGGATCAGTTTCAGCGCTTTGCCCAGACCGGTACCGCCCTCCAATGGCAGTTGGTAGTGCTCACCGGCAAAAGTAGCGGGTTCCTGCCGGGCAACGATTTTCCGGAAGATCTGCATCCATTCGCGCGTGCGCGCCAGCGGCCTGGGATAGGGTTGGCCATACCAGCCTTCCACCACCTGTGGGCCGGACACTCCAATCCCCAGGATCAACCTGCCGTTTGACAGGTAGTCCAGAGCCACTGCATGCATTGCTGCGCTCGCTGGAGTGCGTGCAGAAATCTGCATGATCGACGTACCCAGATTGATGCGAGAGGTATGGGCGCCTATCCACGCCAGCGGCGTGAAACAGTCCATGCCATAGATTTCGGGGCACCAGATGGTGTCGTAGCCCAGGTTTTCCGCTTCCCTGGCCAGTTCAATGATCTGCTCGCCGCCCGGTGCTCCAACAGGGCCCACACCCAAGCCGAGTTTCATCGCTTCTCCTCCCACACATTCTGTGTATAGAGCGTGCGTCCGTTTCCATAGTCATCATGCGCCTCAACAATCTCAGGCCATGGCCTGGTCGCGCTAGCTGTCATCAGCTGTGACGTTTACTGGAATCGCAGTCATGCGGGGCTGGCCGGTTATTCGATCGTAAGTACGGTTGTCATCGACCAACCGGTTGGTACTCGCCCCTTGCTTGCGCACATCTACCAGGTGTTCCGGTGCGTCTCCCCAGGCGTGGGCCATCGACACCACCCCAGGTTTAATGTCGTTCGCCGCCTCGGCAACACCGGTGAGTGTGCCGGCGGCGGACTTGATTTGCACCAGTTCGCCCGCTTGAATACCCAGCTTCTGCAAATCCTCTTCATTGAGGTAGGCGACGTTGGTTTCACCCTGCTTGCGCAATTCCGGCAACTGGTGCCCGCTTGAATTGAACCGGTGCTTGATCCGCCGGCTTATCAGCAGATGGGTAAAGCGCTGCCCGTCGTCGATTATCTCTCCGGCGTTCATAGCAGGAACTTCGCGCAGGGCGTCGATTTCTTCCGCGACATTATCCGGCAGCAAATCAAAGCGCGGCCCCTGCTCTGAACTGGCAGGGCCCACAATCAATTCACATTCCCTGAAGGTATGCCCGCCATCTTTTGCCGCCAATTCGTCCAGCGATACCCTCGACTTCGGCATGGCCTTCTGCATGAGTTCTCGTATTTCCGGCCGGTGGGCCGTGCTCACTTCGCCGCCGCGAAGCTGAATCGGTATACCGCTGCGGCGCGAAATCTCCCAATAAAGCTCCCATTCCTCCAGGCTTTCCGGTTCTCTTGGCACGATCGCCTTGCAGTAGTGGGCGTAGGGCTCCTCGTACCAGGAATCGGTCAGCAGGGTCGCATCGTCACGCGCAAAGGAAAATGTCGCAGGAATCACGTAATCAGCAGACCGGGTCGTGGCCGTTTGGTTGACATCAAGGCACACCAGCAACTCCAGCTTTTTCATTGCCGCCACGGTTTTATCCTGGTCGGGAAAAGCCACCACCGGATTGCCACCCAGGCAAATCAGCGCCTTGATCTGGCCCTCACCCTCCAGCAGGATTTCATCGGCGAGTGTCGCTGTTGGCATCTCGCCGTAAATCTGTGCCAGTCCTCTGACCCGCGCCCCGACTTTACCGCCGTACACGCGACGCGGTGCACGCACCTCGGCCCTGGGCTCAGGGCAGGGCTGGAGAATTCCCGGATTCGGGTACGCTTCCCCCTCCCGGTTGTAGCGCCCGCAAATTGTATTGAGAACCAGTATCAGGTGCTCGCTCAGCACCGCGTTCGGGGCAAAATCGGGCCCGGTGCCGGAGACAGCCACACCCTTTGCGGCACGCGCAAAAGTTCGGGCAGCCTCGATGAGCTGTTGCTCGGGGATACCGCATCGTTCACTCACGTAAGAGGCCGGGAATTTCGAAACAAGGCGGCCGATCGCATCCACACCTTCAACATGCGCGGTACAAAAATCTCTGTCATGCAGCTGTTCCTGCAAAATTACGTTAATCAGCCCGCACAGCAGAATCGCGTCTTCACCGGGTGTGATTTGCAGATGCAGGGTCGCGCGTTTTGCAGTTTCTGTTTGCCGGGGATCAACGACAATCAGCTTCAGGCCCCGTTTCAATTCATCACGCAATCTCGCGGACGGCGAAAACGGTGGTACTCCACCGAAATTACTGAAATGCGAAACCAGGGGGTTGTTGCCAAACAGCATGCAGACATCGGCGCCGGTGAAACCATGCGATCCTCCGCCCCAACTGCCAAACCTCGAGCGGGCGACGAACTTGGCTGACTGGTCGATGGTGACCGAGCTGTAGTAGGAAGTCGACCCGATGCTTTTGTGCCATGCTTTCGATATCGCCGGCGTGACCGTATTGTAGTAACCGAGGCTGCCGAGATAAGTGGCCACCGAACGCGGACCGTGCGTTTCGACCAATTGCAGAATCCTGGTGGAAATTTCTTCTATTGCCTGGTCTGTAGCGATCTCGGTAAAGCTGCCATCGGGTTGCCGCTTGAGTGTCCGGCGCACCCGATCCGGGCTGCTGAACAGTGCGGGCAGCTGGCGCCCCTTGATGCAGCTGTAGCCGCCGTAAACCGGATCTGAAGGATCACCGCGAACCAGGACTGGAACGCCGTCCTCGACATCCACCGTGATGGCGCAGGCCGCGTGACAGAAACGGCAGAAACTCTTGTGCCTTGTTGCCATGGTGCATCCTCTGGTTTTTAACCATACTGAAAAACCGTTTTCCATATTGACATCACGCTGTAGCGAATAATACCTCAGATGACACCGGGTTAAGGCTGTAAAATGCCTTTATGGATGAGCACATCTACTTATCCAGCGCTACGCGAGGTGAGCAGTCATGGCGATTGATGATCTGAATCTGAAAATCCTGGGCCCTCACCTGGAAGCAAAAGTTGAAGGCTTCAAAGGCTTACGAAATGCAGAAAAATTTGCCCACGGTCAGTCAAACCCGACTTTTTTGCTGACTGCCGAATCCGGCCAATATGTTTTGCGTAGCCAACCCCCGGGGGAATTACTCAAATCGGCGCACGCCGTGGATAGAGAATACCGGGTGATCAATGCCTTGAGGGGCACCGGGGTGCCGGTCGCGCGCGCCTATTACCTGTGTGAAGACCGTGAAGTGATCGGCAGCATGTTTTACGTGATGAGTTTCGAGCAGGGCCGCATTTTCTGGAACCCCGCGCTGCCCGAGCTGGACAAGGGTCAGAGGGCCGGTATTTATGATGAGTTAAACCGTGTTCTGGCAGCGCTGCATGATGTGGATTTTGAGGCCGCAGGTCTCGGCGATTATGGTTATCCCGGAAACTACTTTGAGCGCCAGATCAGCCGTTGGAGCAAGCAATACAGGGCATCGCAGACAGAAACCATCAAAGCAATGGACCAACTGATGGAATGGTTGCCCGCCAATTTGCCAGTGGACGACGGCAAAGTCAGCCTGATTCATGGCGACTACCGGCTGGACAACGTCATATTCCATCCCACCGAGGCTCGCGCCATGGCGCTACTGGATTGGGAACTGTCGACACTGGGGCACCCCTATGCGGACCTGGCCTACCAGTGCATGCAATTGAGAGTGGGCCAGAATGTAGTGATTTCGAGTCTGGGAGACATCGATCGCAATGCCCTGGGCATCCCCAGCGAAGAAGCGTATGTAGCAAGGTACTGCGAACGGCGAGGCCTGGATGGCATCCCCCACTGGAATTTTTATCTGATATTCGGTTTTTTCCGGGTTGCAGCCATACTTCAGGGTGTCATGAAACGGGCCATCGACGGTAATGCCTCAAGCCAGAAAGCTTTCGACTACGGTGCTTTGGCGCCCACACTGGCGACGATGGCGGTTGAATTGATTCAAGAGGGTTAATCTGCATATTGCGCCAGAATCCCGGAAGATGGCGCTGGACACGGTGGGTCCACAGGTCGCGATGGATTAGTTTCTGTAGGAGTACCCGAGGGCATAAAGCCGCCATGCGGGCGAACAGAAAAGGTTCGGAATCGAAACTTTTCTGGTTCCAGAGCTTCCAGGTCGCCCGCATGGCGGCCTCCTACAAAGGCCCGACGAACATGTTGTAGGCGGGGTTGTCTTCCTCTGCGTGGTAGGCGTAGCCGGTTTTGTTCAGAAAATCCTGGAAGCGCTCATCGTCTTGCGTGGGCACCTGGATGCCCAGCAGGACCCTGCCGTACTCCGAGCCATAGTTGCGGTAATGAAACAGGCTGATGTTCCAGCCGATTTTCATGCCACGCAGGAAATTGAGCAGGGCGCCCGGACGTTCGGGGAACTGGAACCGGTAGAGCCGCTCATTTTCAACGCTGGAGCGGCCCCCGACCATGTGCCGGATGTGCAGACGGGCCATGTCGTTTCCGGAAAGGTCGCTGACCGGAAAACCGTGCTGCTGAAGTTGTCCGATGATTTCACTTTTCTCTTCGATGCCGTCTTTGAGCGCGATACCGACAAAAATGTGCGCATCGGACTGATCCGCATAGCGGTAGTTGAATTCCGTGATTCCCCGTAAGCCCACCGTTTCACAAAATTCCAGGAAGCTCCCCGGGCGCTCCGGTATGGTCACGCCGAGCAGGGCTTCCTGCTCCTCGCCCACGGCGGCTCTCTCAGCGATATGGCGCAGTCGCGCAAAATTGACATTGGCCCCGGTCAGGACACTGGCGGCGTTGCCCTCGCAACCAGGCCGGTCCAGGAAGTAGCGTTTCATGCCTGCTATGGCCAGCACGCCGGCCGGTTCGGCGATGGCACGGGTATCCTCATAGACGTCCTGTACCGCGGCGCAAATCTCATCGTTGTCCACCGTGATGATTTCATCCAGCAATTGATGGCAGATGCTAAAGGTGAGATCGCCCGTCCTTTTGACGGCCACACCCTCAGCAAAGAAACCGATTTCCGGAAGACTGACGGGCTGGCCTGCTGCGAAGGCGGCTTGCATGGATGCCGACTCCTCAGCTTCGACGCCGATCAGCCGGATGTTTGGGTGCAGGTACTTGCTCACCAGGGCCATGCCGGAGGCCAGCCCGCCGCCGCCCACCGGAACGAATAGATAATCAATGGGTGCGCGCGCCTGCCGGAACAGTTCCAGGGCGATGGTCGCCTGGCCGGTGATCACCTCGGGATCGTCGTAGGGATGAACAAATACCAGGTTCTGCTCCTGGGCCAGCTGCAGCGCAAACTCGCAAGCCGAGTCGAAGTCGTCGCCGTGAATGATCACTGAAGCACCCAGTTTCCGAACGGCATTGACCTTGATTTCCGGCGTGATGGCCGGCATGACGACGGTCGCATCAATGCCCATGTGCTGCGCCGCCATGGCCGCGCCCTGGGCGTGATTACCGGCCGATGCGCAAATGATGCCCTGGTTTCTGTGTTCTTCATCCAGGCTCAGCAACTTGGCATAGGCGCCGCGTAACTTGAAGGAGAACACCGGTTGCAGGTCTTCGCGCTTGACCAGCACCCGCACGCCGAGGCGCTCGGTTAGTCCGGGCATTTCTTGCAGAGGCGTCTGTTGAACCAGGTCTTCCAGCCGGCATTGCATGATGCGCGGCATGTAATCATCGAACAATAACTTGCGCGACTCTGTGCTGCCGGCTTTGCTGCTCAATGTGGGTGATGTGGTCATGGATGGTCTGAGTCCCGGGTATTGGCCTGTCAGCCAGCTGTCTGCCTGGTAGAGCCGTGACCGGCCAGCCGCTGGCAGACCACTTCTGTTATTTCATCCGTGCCGAGGCCATTTTCAACCAGGTCGCAGCTGAGGATTCCGTCGTTCCAACATTCGAATATAGTCTGTTCCAGCGCATCAGCTTCCCGCTCGCAGCCAAGCGAGTGGCGCAGCATCATGGCAAGGGACAGCAGCATGGCATAGGGGTTGGCAATACCCTGGCCCGCAATATCGGGAGCCGAGCCATGGACCGGTTCGTACAAACCGAATTGCTCTTCGTTCAGCGAGGCTGATGGCAGCAGGCCCAGAGATCCTGCCAGCATGGATGCCTCATCCGAAAGGATGTCTCCGAACAGGTTCTCGGTCAGCATGACGTCAAAATCAGCCGGCCGGCTCAGCAGGTGCATGGCGGCCGCATCCACATACATGTTTTCCACCTGTACGTCCGGGAATTCATCCGCGACCACCTGGTGCACAACTTCGCGCCACAGCCGCGAGGTTTCCATCACGTTGGCTTTATCCACCAGGGTGATCCTGCGGTCCCGTTTCTGCGCGATTCTGGCGGCGGCCCGGGTTATGCGGGTGATTTCTTCGCGGTTGTAGCTGCAGACGTCTTCGGCCTGTTCGTCTGTGCGCCATTTTTTTCCGAAGTAGCTTCCGCCCGTTAACTCCCTGACGATCATCAGGTCCACGCCTTGCAGATGTTCCGACTTGATCGGCGAAAATACATGCAGGGCAGGGTGAGTGACGATGGGCCGAAGGTTGCAGAACAGATTGAATTCGGCACGGATCTTGAGCAACCCCAGTTCGGGGCGCTGGTCGGCCGGATTTCCGTCCCATTTGGGCCCGCCGACGGCGCCGAGCAATGCGGCATCGGCCTGACGGCAGGCGTCAATGGTCGCCTGCGGCAGCGGTGAACCGGTGGCGTCGATAGCACTGCCTCCGATCAACTGCTCATCCAGCTCAATGTGGAGCCCGAACTGATCCTGCATCACCGCCAGCACGCGGCAGGCGGAAGCGTATACCTCGGGCCCTATGCCATCGCCGGGAAGGCCGACAACTCTGAAGGTCCGCCCCGGATTACTTGCCATATTGCTGCTCATAAGTGCTGATGTCCTGTTCGTGATCCAGAATAAAGTCCAGTTGATCGATCCCGCGCGTCACACAATAGGCCGAGAAAGGGTCCAGTGGGAACTCACACTCTCCGTAGCCCTCGATGATCAACTTACGCGCGTTGATGTCGATGCGGACGGCATGGTCCGGTTCGGCCAGCAGGTACTCGAGGAAATGTTTTTCGACAGTAATCGGCAGCAGGCCGTTTTTCAGGGAATTACTACGGAATATGTCGGCGAAGCGGTCGCTGATCACGGCGCGAAAGCCAAAATCCAGCAAGGCCCAGGGTGCGTGTTCGCGTGAGGAACCGCAACCGAAATTACTGCCTGCAACCAAAATCTGCTGACGGCCGGGCTGATAGGCAGCCAGAGGGCTATCAAGCTTATCAGAACCGTCATCATTGAAACGCCAGGCGTAAAAGCAGAATCTGCCCAGGCCCCTGCGCTCCGTCGTGGTAAGAAATTGTGCCGGAATGATCTGGTCGGTGTCGATGTTTTCCACCGGCACATTGAAGGTGTGGGATTCGAAGACCACGGAATCAGCCATTTTCGGCCTCCAGAAATTGGGTTGGGTTACTTACTTTTCCAGTCACGGCGCAGGCAGCTGCAGTCAGCGGACTGGCCAGAATGGTGCGCGCGTTCGGGCCTTGCCGGCCTTTGAAATTCCGGTTGCTGGTGCTGACCACCAGTTGGCCGGGCCGGGCGATGTCCCCGTTCATTCCGATACACATGGAACATCCCGGCTCACGCCATTCCGCACCTGCTGCCTTGAAGATCTGATCGAGACCCTCGGCCTCGGCGGCGCGCTTGGTTTCCTCGGATCCGGGTACAACCAGCATGCGCAGACCTTCCGAGATTTTGTGATTCCTGAGAATACTCGCTGCTGCGCGCAGGTCGCTGAGGCGCGAGTTGGTGCAACTGCCGATAAAAACCACGTCAACATTTTCGCCACCCAGACTGTCTCCGGAATGAAAGCCCATGTAATCAAGGGCCTCTGCGATGGATTCGTCTCCTCCAGCTTCCGGAACGGATTCCCCAATCGCCACTACCATGCCGGGGTGGGTTCCATAGGTCACCGATGGCAGAATCCGGGTGGCGTCGATTTCGACCTGGGCATCGTAAACAGCGTCCGGATCACTGGAAAGACTCTTCCAGTCAGCCACGGCGGCTTCCCATTCTTCGCCCTGAGGCGCCATCGGCTTGCGTTGCAGGTAATCAAAAGTAACCTGGTCTGGTGCGATCATGCCGGCCCGGGCACCACATTCGATAGACATGTTGCAGACCGTCATACGGCTCTCCATGTCCATGGCGCGGATGGTGCTGCCGTAATACTCAATAACCGAGCCGGTACCGCCGTCGACACCAATGGTTCGGATGATGTGCAGGATGACATCCTTCGCGCTCACGCCGGGATTGAGTTCACCTTCGACCCGTATGCCCAGCGTTTTAGGCTTATGCTGCAACAGGCACTGGCTGGCCAGCACGTGACCGACTTCGGTTGTGCCGATGCCAAAGGCCAGGGCGCCGAAAGCACCATGGGTGGCCGTGTGGCTGTCGCCGCAGACGATGGTCATGCCGGGCTGGGTTGCGCCCAGTTCAGGGCCCATGACGTGAATGATGCCGCGGTTTGGGCTATCCCAGCCGTGCAATGTAATGCCGTGTTTTTCACAATTGGCGTAGAACATATCCACTTGCGCCCGTGCCTGTGCGGTGACGTAGTCACGATTGCCCTGGTCATCGGGAGCGCTGGTGGGGGTCGAGTGATCGATGGTGGCCAGGCAGCGGTCGGTTCGCCGCACGGGAAGTTCCCGTCTTTTCAATTCATCGAATGCCTGTGGCGTGGTCACTTCGTGCAGCAGGTGCAGGTCAATATAAAGAACCGCCGGTGTTTCGGCGGATTCTTCGGTGACCTGGTGTCGTTGCCAAACCTTTTCGAACAGCGTGGAATCAGACGGCGACGGGTGTGACATTCACTTTCTCCCTATCATTTTCGTCCAGCGTTTCCAGCCAGCCCCATTTGTCTTCCGTGGCGCCGCTAAACAGACCGAAAAAGGCGGTCTGCAGTTTTTCGGTCACCGGGCCGCGTGAGCCATTTCCGATCGGGATGTCGTCCACTGAAGCCACCGGTGTGATCTCCGCTGCGGTGCCGGTCATGAACATCTCGTCGGCAGCGTACATGAACTCGCGTGGAAGGTCCTGTTCGACTACTTCAAGGCCCATTTCTCCAGCCAGTATGATCACCGTGTCCCGTGTAATTCCGCCCAGAATGGAGGCGCCGGCGGGTGGTGTGAATAATACGCCCTTGCGCACAAAAAACAGGTTTTCTCCCGCGCCTTCACTGAGCATGCCGTCAACCGAAAGCCCGATACCTTCATCGTAGCCGTTGCGGTGGGCCTCATCGGTGATCAACTGGCTGGACATGTAATTCCCGCCTGCTTTCACGCCTGCGGGCATGGTATTGGGGGCCAGCCGGCTCCAACTGCAAACGCAGGCGCGTAATCCGTTTTTCTGCGCGTTCTCACCCAGGAAGTTATTCCACTCCATCGCCATGACAGCCGTTTCGATCTTCGCGTCCGGGCCGCTGTACAGGCTCAGGCCGTTCATCCCCTTCCAGATAATGGGTCGAATGTAGCCCTGGCCCAGTTGATTGATTGCTACTGCCTGGTGGCAGGCCGCCATGACCTCATCGAAGCTCCAGGGAACGCCCATGCGGTAGACCGAGGCCGAATAAAACAGGCGTTCGATGTGATCGCGAAGGCGGAAAATAACCGTGCCCTTGTGACTTTCGTAGGCCCGGATGCCCTCGAAAACGGACGATCCATAATGAACCGCGTGGGTCATCAGGTGAATCTGCGCATCCTGCCAGGGGATTATCCGGCCATTCATCCATATTTTCAGATTTTCATTCATCTTTGGGTTTCCTGCCTGATCATATGGCCGCGGCAATTTTTGGCTTGGAAATGTCCTTGCCCTGGTGCTGGTGGTGCCGGTTCATGATACTGACCATGGCCTGGGCGGAAGCTTCCACAATATCCGTTGAGACGCCGGTACCCTGGTAGCGGCTCGCTCCAATGGTGGCCCGAACCGTGGCCCGGCCCTGGGCGTCACTACCGCTGGAGACGGCGCTGACCTGAAATTCTTCCATGTGCAGTTCTTCATCGATGATGGTGCGGATGGCGTTGACGATGGCATTGACCGGGCCGTCCCCCCGGCCGCTGTGAATACGGGGCGCCTGGCCATCGAAGCGGAGCTTCAGGCTGGCCTCAGCCGCCTGGCCATCTTCTTCCACTTCGGTGTGGATGGAAATGGCGTCCAGGTGCCAGGGGCCGGTCTGCGCGGTGCCCAGTACCAGTGCCTCGATATCTTCGTCATAGACGCTCTTTTTGCGGTCAGCCAGTTGCTTGAACTTGACGAACAGCTCTTCCATCTTTTCTTTTTCTATGGAAAAACCCAGGATCTCCAGGCGGTTGCTGAAGGCATGGCGCCCACTGTGCTTGCCCAGAACCAGGCTGTTTTCAGGTACGCCCACGCTTTCAGGCTTCATGATTTCGTAGGTTTCCGCATTTTTCAGCATACCGTCCTGGTGAATGCCCGCTTCGTGGGCGAAAGCATTGCGCCCGACAATGGCCTTGTTGGGCTGCACCCGGCTGCCGGTAACCGCGCTTACGACCCGGCTGGCCGGGTACAGTTTGGTTGTGTCGATTCCGGTCGTCAGGCCATACCTGTCACTGCGGGTGCGCAACGCCATCACGACTTCTTCCAGAGAGCAGTTACCGGCACGCTCTCCGATGCCGTTAATGGTGCATTCCACTTGCCTGGCTCCGCCTTCGATTGCGCCCAGGCTGTTGGCCACGGCCAGACCGAGGTCGTTATGATTATGGCAACTGAGAATGACGGAATCCGACTTCTTCACATGCGTGCTCAGGTGACGATACTGATCCCTGATCTCGCTCGGGGTGACATAGCCGACGGTATCCGGAACATTCAGTACACAGGCGCCTGCATCGACGGCGGCCTGAAAATACTCCACCAGGTAGTCCATCTCCGTGCGCCCGGCATCCTCGGCCGTGATTTCGATATCGTCGAAAAACTTCAGGCCGTACTGGATCGCCCCGGTTGCCTCGTCAATGATTTGTTGCTTGCTCATCATGAGCTTGTATTCGCGGTGGATGGGGCTGGTTGCGATGAAGATGTGCAGCCGTCCCTTTTTCGCTGATTCCAGCGCACGCGCCGTTGCGTCGATATCACCGCGGCGGGTTCGTGACAAACCGCAGATGGTGGCATTGAGGCCCAGGTCACCCACGGCCTTGACGGATTCGAAGTCGCCATCGGAGGCGGCGGGGAATCCGGCTTCGATCACGTCCACACCGAGTTCGTCGAGCACTTTGGCAACCTGCAGTTTCTCCTGCATGTTCATGGAGCAGCCCGGTGACTGTTCTCCGTCGCGAAGTGTCGTGTCAAAAATATGTACGTAATCAGCCATGATCGGCTCTCCTTAAACTGTCAATTTGCCTTTTGTTTTCCCTAAAAAACTGTAAAAAAAACCCGCAATTCTCGTTGCGGGTTTTTTGTGTAGTGTTTGTTATCGCTTTACACTAAACCCGCTCCCTGCAAAATTAGAAGCACAAGAAGAGAACCCAGGATAAGGAGGTTCAGAGCACGCAGGGAGGAGCCACCGGCGGTGCGGTGTGCGACTTTGGCCTGCCTGTTATCATACGCGCGCATAGCCCGGATAGAAACATAGCGTAATTTTTAAGTCAACAACTTTCTCAATCCAGACATCCAGTGATGACCCTGCTTGACGGCCAATCGGAGATCTTTAACCCGCTTTGCGGGATGAGAGTTCGAAATTTCCGGCTTAGAACTGACTTGCGTCCCGGGCAGGGTATGTTTTCATTTAACTGTCCTGACTTCCGGTTAATATTCATTGTCAGGTAGCCGAATTAATCGCCACCGGTCAGGTGGAAAGGATCAGGAAAATGACGACCCACATTCTCTACTTATGCACCGGCAATTCCTGTCGTTCCCAAATGGCTGAAGGCTGGACAAGACACTGGGGTAGCGAGCAGTTCAGCGCCGTGTCAGCCGGCATCGAGGCCCATGGTAAGAACCCGCGTGCCATTGCGGTGATGAAAGAAAAGGGCGTGGATATTTCCGCTCAGGAATCAACCATAGTGAACGATGAGATGTTGCAACGGGCTGATGTGGTGGTGACTGTCTGTGGCCACGCCGATGAGCTATGTCCGGTCCTGCCGCCGGGAGTGTCCAGGATTCACTGGCCTTTGACGGATCCGGCCAAAGCGACCGGTAGCGAAGACGAAATCATGGCTGAATTCAGAGCCACCTGTAAAGAAGTAAAACGGCGGGTCAGCAGCCTGCTCACCCTGTTGGCCGAAGGTGGTGAATTATGAGCGTTCAGTGTGAAACAACCGGGCGTCGTGCCGCCGGCGCGGAAATGCCTTTTTTTGAACGCTACCTGAGTGTGTGGGTGGCCCTGTGCATCCTGGTCGGCATCTTGTTGGGACGCCTGTTCCCCGACTTGTTCGAGTCACTGGGCGCGATGGAAATAGCCAGCGTGAATCTGCCCGTGGCCGTGCTGATCTGGCTGATGATTCTGCCCATGTTGCTGAAAATCGATTTTCACTCGCTGGTGGAAGTTCGACAGCACTGGAAGGGCGTCGGCGTCACCCTGTTTGTAAACTGGGCCGTGAAGCCATTCTCGATGGCCCTGCTGGCCTGGATTTTCATTCGAACCCTGTTTGCGGATTGGCTGCCAGCGGATCAACTGGACAGCTACATTGCAGGGCTGATCATTCTCGCCGCAGCGCCGTGCACGGCCATGGTCTTCGTGTGGAGCAATCTCAGCGACGGCCACCCCGGCTTTACCCTGTCCCAAGTGGCCCTGAACGATCTGATCATGGTGTTCGCATTCGCGCCCATCGTGGCGCTACTGCTCGGCATCTCATCGATCCACGTGCCCTGGGACACTCTGGTGCTCTCGGTGGTTCTGTATATCGTGCTGCCGGTGATCGTGGCTGGCCTCTGGCGCCGATGGCTTACCAGGGGTGAAGGCGGGGAGGAACGGCTGCAGCGGGTGCTTAAGCGGATGCACCCCATATCCCTGTCGGCGCTGTTGATTACGCTGGTATTGCTATTCGGATTCCAGGGCAAGCAGATTATCGATAAGCCTGTGATCATCCTGTTACTGGCCATTCCCATTCTGATCCAGGTGTACTTCAATTCCGGATTGGCCTATCTGCTCAACAAACGGCTCGGAGTGGAGCACTGCGTGGCCGCTCCATCTGCCCTGATCGGCGCCAGTAACTTCTTCGAACTGGCAGTGGCCGCGGCCATCAGCCTGTTCGGCCTGCAGTCCGGGGCTGCGCTGGCCACGGTGGTGGGCGTGCTGGTGGAAGTGCCCGTGATGCTTTCAGTTGTATGGATCGTAAACCGCAGTAAACCCTGGTATGAAAAATCCTTGTAGGACCCGAGGGCATAAACGGGTCATGCCCGCGATTCAGTCGTCGCCCGCATGGCGGCTTTATGCCCTCGGATGCTCCCACAGGGCTCTTGTAGGAGCGGGCCATGCCCGCGAACAGAAGGGAACCGGTATCGGTTCTCTTCTGGTTCCAGAGCGATAAATGTCGCCCGCATGGCGGCCTCCTACAATTGAAATGTTGACGGAATTTGTTGGCAAGTTAATACTGACAAGTACCCTCCAAAACGCAGAAAAAGATGCGTATTAATTACAGTGCCATGATTTGTCTTGCACTGGCGCTGGCCAGCAGTCTTGTTCTTGCACAGAGTCCGGACAGTAACCTGCACAGGAAGCGTACACCCAGCTTTACCGGGCAGGGTGCGGAGGCTTGTCTGCTATGCCACTCGGGGCCGAAAATGCATGCGATCGCGGCCAGCGCGCATGGGAATCCCGAAATCACCGGGGCGCCTTTGGCTGAAAAGGGCTGTGAAGCCTGTCATGGGCCGGGCAGTATCCATGTGTCACGTGCACATGGCGGACGCGGCTTTCCACCGCTGACGACTTTTGGCCGCGGCGCCAATGTTTCTCCCAGAGAAGAACAGATCGATGCTTGCCTGACCTGCCATCAGGAAGCGATTGGCGGCGCCGGCAAGATCGAGTTCCTGGGCAGTCCACACGACAAACGAACCATCAACTGCGCCACCTGCCATGTGAGTCATGCCGAGTCGGACCCCATACAGGGCAGGGAACAGCAGGCCTCCACCTGTAATCGATGCCACAGGAAGCAGATAGCGGAGCACCGTCGTTTTGAGGACAAAAGCATCGATTTTGAGAGCCTGGCTTGTGGGACTTGTCATGATGTCCATAAAGTCGTCGACGAAGATGCATAAACCGGGCGAAAGCGACCTGCGGAGGCTAATCAAGCGGGGGTTTGATCTGACACGTGGCGAATGCAGGCGGCACGGGATCGCTGGGGCAACGGATGAGTTTGCAGTTTAAAATCAGGAACGGGCTTAATATTCCGATCACCGGCGAGCCGGAGCAGAGCATCCACCCGGGGCCGGTGGTTCACCATGTCGCGCTGTCCGGTCTGGATTACCCGGGCTTGAAGCCCAAATTGCTGGTTGCTCCGGGTGATTCGGTTGGCCTCGGCCAGACACTCTTTGTCGATAAACGTGATCCGGTGGTGCAGTACGGCTCGCCTGGTCAGGGTACCGTCATCGCGGTAAACCGCGGCGCCAGGCGTGTACTGGAAACAGTGGTCGTTCGACTGGCCGATAACGACATCGAGGAAAAAAGTTTCAGCCCGCTTTCAGATGAAGAAATCCGGAGCGAAGACCGGGGCAGCATAGCAACTCGCTTGCACCAGTCGGGATTGTGGGCGGCGTTCCGGACCCGGCCCTACAGCCAGGTGCCGGTATCGGACAGCAGCCCCCGCTCCATTTTTGTCACGGCCATCGATACGCAGCCTTTGGCGGCCGACCCCCGCGTTGTGATCCGGGCCGAAGCCGGAGCATTTGCCAGTGGTTTGTTGGCCGTTTCCATGTTGACGCAGGGCAGGGTGCACCTGTGCGTCGGTTCGGGCTGGGATATGGAACTGCCGGAGATAGAACGTGTACAGCAGGTGGAATTTACCGGGCCTCATCCGGCCGGGCTGCCGGGAACTCACATCCACCACCTCGACCCCGTTGGCGCGGATCGCATGGTCTGGCACATCGGCTACCAGGATGTCATCGCCATTGGCAAGCTGTTTGCTACCGGGAGAATCTCCACCAGGCGTGTGATCGCACTCGGTGGCGCATGCGTCAGGGACCCTCGCTTGATTTCATGCCGTCAAGGCGCGTCGACAGAAGAAATAACGCGGGATGGTATCCAGGACCGGCAATCCTGCCGCGTGATTTCCGGGTCGGTGCTCAGTGGGCGGAGTGCCCTGGGCAGCCACGCATACCTGGGCCGCTACCATAACCAGCTTTCGGTCATTCGGGAGGGTGGCAGCAAGGGCCTGTTCGGCTGGCTGGGGTTACGGCCGGGGCAATACACGGCAGCATCGACTTACCTCAAAAAGGCCGGCCACAAACGAAAATTCGCTTTCAGCACATCACAGAACGGCCGTTTTTCCGGCATGCTTCCGATGCGGGTCTTCGACAAGGTCATACCTCTTGATATATTGCCGTCCCCGCTGTTTCGTGCCCTGATGGTGAAGGATACCGACCAGGCCCATGCACTGGGCTGCCTGGAACTGGACGAGGAGGACCTGGCCCTTTGTTCGTTCGTCTGTCCGGCGAAGTATGATTATGGTTCCGTGCTCCGCATCAATCTCGAACAGATCGAAAGGGAGGGGTGATGCGAGCCCTGGCCAGCGCCTTTGCGACCATGACGGGCCGGTTTTTTTGGTCTTCTCGCACCGTGACCCGGTCCGGCCCGCATATCCGGGACGCGAATAATGTACAGCGCCTGTGGAATTACTTCGTTGTTGCCAGCATTCCAGCCTGGCTGATTGGCGTCTGGAGCCTGGGTCACCAGACCAATCTCGCCATTGCTGATTTTCAACTGGAGGTCGTGCCGGGCTGGCGCGCGTCCCTGTTGAGCAAGTCCGGCATAGGCTTTGAGGCCTTCAGTGTCATGGATTGTTTCAGTCACGGCCTGTTGTATTTCCTGCCTGTATTCGGAGTCGCCCTCCTGGTCGGTGCGTTCTGGCAGGCCCTGTTCGCGGTTCTGCGGCGCCGGCCACCGGATGAGGGCTTGCTGTACATTGCCTGGTTTTTAGCGCTGATGATGCCCGCCTCGGCACCCCTGTACCAGGTCGCACTGGGTATGACCTTCGGCATTGTGGTGGGTAAATTAATCTATGGCGGGTCAGGTCGCTACCTGGTTAATCCTGCATTGCTGGGCTTGGCTTTCCTGGTTTTTTCCTATCCTTCGCTGCTGTTTGGCCAGGGCGCCTGGGTGCCGGTCGCCGGCTATGACCAACCCTCGGTACTGGAACTGGTCAATGAAGAGGGCGGCATCAGGGTCATCACCGCCGTGGGCTACAGTTTCTGGCAGATTTTCCTGGGTGACCGGCCCGGTGCGGTCGGAGCGGTTTCGTCGCTGGGCGCGGTTTTGGGCGGCCTGTTTCTGATTTGGACGGGAATGGCTTCCTGGCGCGTCATGCTGGGCGCGCTGATCGGGCTGGCGGGTACTTCACTGATCTTCAACTCAATTGCCGCCGATAACGTTTTGTTCGCCACGCCCTGGTATTGGCAAATGGTGTTGGGCGGCTACCTGTTCGGTGTGGTCTTTCTTGCGACCGACCCGGTGGCCGGCCCGATGACCGACCCGGGCCGCTGGGGATTTGGCCTATTGGTGGGCGTGCTAACCATTTTGATCCGCGTGTCCAATCCTTCCTATTATGAAGGCGTTATGTTCGCCATTCTGCTGGCCAGCATGTTTTCGCCCCTCATAGATTTCGTCGTAACGGAAATGAACATCCGCAGACGCCGCCTGCGCCTGTTGGGAGAAAGCCGTGAATAATGACTCCCCGATCAAAGCCATACTGGTAGTGCTCGTGGTGGCGCTGGTGTGCTCTTCACTGGTGTCTGCCGCGGTGGTGATTCTGCGGCCGATCCAGCTCAACAACCAGCTGTTGGATCGAAGCAGGAACATCATGCAACTGACCGGTTTACTGCCTGCCGATGCTGAGGTTCCGGACGATGAAATGCTAGCGCTGTTCAAAAGCCTGGACGCACGGATCGTGGATGTCGACGAGGCGGCGTTTGACGACAGTCTGGATCCCTACATTTTTGACCAGCGCAGGGCAGCCAACAACCCGGAACTCAGCGTAGCCATACCGGTGGAGTTCGATCGCTCCGGCCTGGGCCGGCGCAGCCGCTATGCACCCGCATTTCTCGTATGGCAGGACGATGAATTCGAACGCATCATTCTGCCGATGCATGGCAATGGCATGTGGTCAACCCTTTATGGATACATTGCGCTGGGACCGGATCTGAACACCATCGACGGCGCGGTATTCTACGAGCAAAATGAGACTCCGGGCCTGGGAGATCAGGTGACCCGCCCCGACTGGCTTGCGCAGTGGCAGGGCCGACAGATCTACGATGAAAAAGGTGACATTCGATTCAAAGTGTCCGGCGGCCGGGTTGATCCCGAGTCTTCCTCAGCTGCTTTCGAGGTAGACGTGCTGACTGGAGCCACCGTCACTGCAGATGCTGTTACCGGCCTGGTTCATTACTGGTTCGGCCCGCATGGATTCCAGCCTTTCCTTGAATCTTTACGCGAAGAACGGGCTGAACGACCGATACGCGGTGAGGGTTCCTGACGATGGCATTACAGAATTCATTGACAGCGCCCCTGTTCAGGGAAAACCCGGTAACGTTCCATGTACTGGGCATATGCGCGGCGCTGGCCATCACCAACTCGCTGACGTCCTCGCTGATCATGAGCGTGGCCATGACGGCCGTTCTGGTCATTTCCAATGCAACCATCAGCCTGATCCGGAAGCATCTGCCGGCGAGTGTCCGGATCATCGTTCAGATTACGATCATTGCCTCTGCCGTCACCGTGATTGACCAATTACTGACGGCGTTCATGCCGGCGACCGCCAGAACCCTGAGCGTCTACATCAGCCTGATCGTGACCAATTGCATTGTGCTGGGGCGAGCCGAGGCCTGCGCCATGAAGCACGGTGTCGGCACCAGCATCCTGGACGCCCTGGGTAACGGGCTCGGCTACAGCATCATCCTGGTGATCGTGGCGACCATCCGCGAGTTGTTCGGGAACGGCTCGCTGATGGGCTACCGAATTCTGGAACTGACGCGCGATGGCGGCTGGTTTCAGCCCAATGAAATGCTGCTACTTCCGCCCAGCGCATTTTTTATCATTGGATTCATGGTGTGGATTATCCGCAGTTGGAAACCGGAGCAACGTGAAAAGCCGGAGTTTGAACCTATTCCCTTACCCACCGAGGAAGAGCGATGATGAACGACTTTATCGATATTTTCTTCCGTTCGGTGTTTCTGGAAAACCTGGCGCTGGCCTATTTCCTGGGCATGTGCACTTTCCTGGCGGTATCGAAGAAGATCAAAACCACGCTTGGGTTAGGCACGGCCGTCATCGTGGTGGAGGGGATCAGTGTGCCCCTGAACAACCTGATCTATAACCTGCTGCTACGCGATGGCGCACTCAGCTGGGCCGGTCTGGGACACCTTGATTTCAGTTTCCTCGGCCTGCTCAGCCAGATTGCGGTGATTGCCGCGATGATTCAGATTCTGGAAATGGTGCTGAACCGGTTTTTCCCCGCCCTGTACAACACCCTGGGTATTTATTTGCCCCTGCTGACGGTGAACTGCGCCATCCTGGGCGCTTCGTTGTTCATGGTGCAGCGTGACTACAGTTTCATGGAAAGCGCCGCATACGGGCTGGGCGCCGGTTTTGGTTGGGCGCTGGCCATCGTCGCCCTGGCTGGCCTGCGGGAGAAAATGAAGTATTGCGATGTTCCGGCGGGCCTGCAGGGCCTGGGAATTACGTTCATCACGACCGGACTGATCTCGCTTGCCTTCATGGGCATTGCGGGCATTCAGCTTTAGGGAGGCGCTAGGGTTAACCCTGGAACAAATATGCAGGAAATTCTATACAGCGTACTTGTGTTCACCGGCATTTTATTGATGCTGACGCTGCTGATCCTGTGGGTCAGGGCCCGGCTGGTGCCGCAGGGCGATGTGCACATCCGGGTTAACGATGAACTGGATTTGGCGGTTCCGGCCGGTGGCCGCTTGCTGGGCTCCCTGGCCGATAAAGGTATTTTCGTACCATCCGCCTGTGGTGGTGGCGGGACTTGCGGCCAGTGCCGGGTGAAGGTGCTGGAAGGTGGTGGTTCTTTGCTGCCAACGGAATCATCGCTGATTTCGAAGCGGGAGGCCGCGCAAGGGGAGCGTCTGGCCTGCCAGGTCGCGATCTCGCAAAATCTGCGAATCCGGGTGCCCGATGCCGTATTCGGCGTGAAGCAGTGGGAATGTACGGTTCGATCGAACGAAAACGTCGCCACCTTCATCAAGGAACTGGTGCTCGAGCTTCCTGCCGGCGAGACGCTGGATTTCAAGGCTGGCGGCTACATCCAGATCGAATGTCCCGCACATGAGCTGAAATACTCAACTTACGACATCCAGGAAGAGTATCGGGAAGACTGGGAGCGATTGGGATTGCTGCGGTTGGAGTCAATCGTAAAAGAACCGACCATACGTGCGTACTCCATGGCGAACTATCCGGAAGAGAACCGGATCATCATGTTGAACGTTCGCATTGCCACACCACCACCCAATGCGCCGGACACGGTACCTGCCGGCGTGATGTCATCCTTCATTTTTAATCTGAAGCCGGGAGACCAGGTGACTGTTTCCGGGCCTTATGGAGAATTTTTCGCCAAAGACAGCGGCGCCGAAATGGTCTTCATCGGTGGCGGAGCAGGTATGGCGCCGATGCGCTCACATATTTTTGACCAGCTGAAACGGTTGCACAGCGAACGAAAAATCACTTTTTGGTATGGTGCGCGCAGCTTGCGCGAAGCATTTTACGTAGAAGAATTTGATCAACTGGCCGCCAGTTACCCGAATTTCAGCTGGCATCTCGCGCTGTCTGATCCACTGCCTGAAGACAGCTGGGCGGGTCCGGTTGGCTTCATCCACGACGTGCTGTACGAACTGCACCTCAAGGATCATCCGGCACCGGAGGATTGCGAGTATTACATGTGCGGTCCACCGATGATGATTGCTGCAGTCACCGGAATGCTGGACGACCTGGGGGTAGAGGAAGAGAACGTGCTATTTGATGATTTTGGGAATTGATGTGATGGCGACTTTTATTGGAACCCTGGTCATCGTCGGGCTTTGCTGCCTGCTGATGAGCCTGGGATTGATCTTCACGGGCAAGCCGCTGTCCGGCGGTTGTGGCAATAAGG
>Ga0055584_100001127_pt1 | contig 26119 bp, 18 predicted proteins | sample OSDHelmetaG_FD_58716 | JGI IMG/M metagenome (GOLD analysis project Ga0055584, IMG submission 58716) | Pelagic marine sediment microbial communities from the LTER site Helgoland, North Sea, for post-phytoplankton bloom and carbon turnover... | ecosystem: Environmental > Aquatic > Marine >...
TCCAACAACTGTTTGGCAACCGATACGTCGGTACCAATCATGCGATTACTTCTTGGTTCGTTTTAAACCGTACTTGTCGATCTTGTTATACAAGTGACTTCGCTGTATGTCAATTTCCGCAGCTGTTTTGGCCACATTCCATTTGTTCTTTATCAGCTTCGCATCGATAAATACCTTCTCTGCGTAGTCTTTAAAGTCTTGGAATTTGTCAAATTGCTCCACTACATCTAAACTGCTGGTTCTGCGACTCGCAGCGTTCGAAAAGTTTAATACATCTTCTCCCGTAATCTTGTCATCGCAAAGAATCGTTAAACGTTCAATCACGTTTCTTAGTTCTCTAATGTTACCCGACCAGTTGATTTTCTTTAATTCCTGCATGGCACTTGCAGCCAATACTTTGCGAGGCATGCCGTTGTCTTCACAGACTTCGTTGATGAATTTCTCGGCTAACAATGGAATATCATCGGTTCTTTCATTTAACGATGGTACATGAATTAATATCACGCTTATTCTGTGGTATAAATCCTCTCTGAAGTTTCCTTCGTCAATCTCCTTACGCAGGTCTTTGTTCGTTGCAGCTACGATTCGAACATCAACGTCTAAATCCTTATCTCCACCAACACGGGTGATTTTATTCTCTTGAAGAGCGCGTAACACCTTGGCTTGAGCCGACAAACTCATGTCGCCGATTTCGTCAAGAAACAAAGTGCCTTTGTGTGCCTTTTCGAATTTCCCAATACGTTGTTTGTGCGCTGAGGTAAATGAACCCTTTTCGTGTCCAAACAATTCACTTTCAATCAATTCAGATGGAATTGCGGCACAGTTTACTTCAACAAAAGCATCTTGATGACGGTTTCCTTTTTCATGAATCCAGCGTGCAACAAGTTCTTTACCTGTACCGTTCTGACCAGTGATTAACACACGTGCGTCGGTTGGTGCCACTTTTTCAATGGTGTCTTTTATCTTTTTAATGGATGGACTGTCGCCCACCATTTCACGCGTTTTGGTGATTTTGCGTTTTAAAACCTTGGTTTCAATCACCAAGCTGTTTTTCTCAGTTGCGTTACGAACCGTAATCAACAACTTGTTTAAATCAGGTGGTTTTGAGATAAAGTCGAAGGCTCCTTTTTTAGTCGCTTCCAGCGCTGTTTCAATTGTACCATGACCAGAGATCATGATGAAAGGCAATTCTGGAACAAGCTCTGCTGCTTTGTCTAACAACTCAATGCCATCCATTCCGGGCATCTTAATGTCGCACAAAACCGCGTCATAGTTGAATTTCTTAATTAGATCTAGTGCTTTCTTCCCGTCCTCCGCTTCTTCAACCTCATAGCTCTCGTACAATAGGATCTCCTTCAGGGTCTCCCTTATACTTTTCTCATCGTCTACAATTAATACTCGTGGCATATGTTACAATTTTAAAAATGGACAAACCTATAAGCCGGGTTCTGTATAACGACACAAGGTCATCATGTCTATCATTTATCTAGTCCTGATGTTACCATCCGGATCAATCAACCTACCCTCCTTAGTTGCCGAAGCATTGAGCGGGCCGCTCTTAAACTAAGGTTTACTTGGTCTTTCAACATGCAAGGTTTGTACCATTCCGATGTTACCACCGGAAAGCGTGGTCTCTTACTCCACGTTTTCACCATTCCCCATCTGCCAGTTGGCGGACAGGATGTTATTTTCTGCTACACTTGCTGTCTTGTAATCTTCCAACTACAATCCCCCGAGGTTATCGGGGTGCATTGCCCTTCGTTGCCCGGACTTTCCTCATAATGACATTACATCACCATGCGATAGACCAGTTTGTCCGAGACAAAAGTAAATAAAATATGTACACAATATTTGACGGTTAATCTGCGCTTCGCTTCAGTATGACATAAACAGGAAGATGGTCGCTATAACCTGCTAGATAGGTTTTGCCACCAAATGAGCGCAATGGATAATTTTTGTAATCTCCAGAAGCTTGTTTTAACCACTTGTCATCTCTAATTTTTGCCGAATTTGCTACGTAATCCCACGATTTTCCGTCCATCAAAGAATTGTTGATCATAATTTGGTCTAACATATTCCACGTTCCACGAAAACAATAACTGCCTTTCTTTTTTTCATTTAATCGGGACATAGCGTTGAAAAGTTGTTCATTACTAATTGTCTTGGCGTTATCAGTTGTGTTCAATGTGGTCAAAACGCTGGTATTGTCAGGCTCATCATTAAAATCACCCATCACTACTACATTGGCAGTTGGATCCTTACGCAACAAACTGTCTTTTAACAACTTTAAAGTAGATGCGGCTTGGATTCGTTTCGGTTCACTTTCTGCCAAACCGCCACGTCGACTTGGCCAGTGGTTTACCAAGAAATAAAAGGTCTCGTCACCAATAACACTGGTCATTTTAACCCATAAAATATCTCTGGTAATTTCGTCAAACTCACTTAAGTCAACCCATTGGACGCCACTTTCAACTAAGGTTAATTTCTTTGGATTGTAAATCGCTGCCACGTCAATGCCTCGTACATCGCTGCTTTGATAATGCACTATCTCATACCCTAAGTCACTCATGAGTTTGGTTTTGAGTAAGTCTTCGATTACCAACTTGTTTTCAACCTCACACAAGCCCAAGAAATCAGGAGCGTATTGACCATCAAACGTGGTAATGACCCGCGCTAGATTGTTCAACTTGGTGTTGTACCTTTCGGTATTCCACTGTCGAAATGAATCGGGTAAATATTCACCGTCAAAGGTTTCAGGGTCATCAATTGTATCAAAAAGATTTTCGACATTATAAAAGGCGACGCCCATATAATGTGGTTCTTTACATGATGAATAGACCATGCTAATCACCACCAATAATCCAAGTAACATTCCCGTTTTGCGCATTGTCCAAAAGTACAATTGTCAATCAAATTAGGCGATTAATTTTATGTGTTTATGTTTCCATCGACAGGGCTATGTGAAACCCATTTTCTCGAAGTAGCTTTGCCCTGTATGACTTTGATAAAATCTATTTCCGGTTTTCGCGGAACTATTGGCGGTAAAGTGGGAGACAATCTCACGCCACTTGATACGGTAAAATTTGCAGCCGCTTTTGCCACATGGTTGAAACAACAAAATGCTGGTAAGACAGTCGTAATCGGACGAGACGCAAGAATTAGTGGCTCGATGATTTCAAACTTGGTGAGCAATACGCTCATTGGTATGGGTATGGACGTGATTGACTTAGGTTTAAGCACAACACCAACTGTTGAAATGGCTGTTCCTGCATTGAACGCATCTGCCGGTATCATTCTTACTGCGAGTCACAATCCAGCTCAATGGAATGCCTTAAAACTGTTAAACAGCAAAGGAGAGTTTATCAGTGCGGAAGATGGAAAGGCGCTTTTGGAAATTGCTGATGGCGATGATGTGGAGTTTGCAGAAGTTACAGAACTCGGAAAAATCACCAACATGGATGGTTGGATAGAGAAACACATTGATTTGATTCTTGCCTGTGAAGAGGTGGATGTTGTGGCAATAAAGAACGCTAATTTTAAAGTGGTTGTCGATGGTGTCAACAGCACTGGAGGTATTGCCATTCCTGCAATTCTACGTCGATTAGGCGTAAGTCAAACAACAGAATTGTACTGTGAACCCAATGGTGAGTTTCCTCATAATCCAGAACCGTTAGCCGAAAACTTAACCAAAATATCAGAGGTAGTCCGAACAGAAAAAGCCGATTTAGGAATTGTTGTAGATCCAGACGTTGACCGACTCTGTTTTGTTATGGAAAATGGCGACATGTTTGGGGAAGAATATACACTTGTAGCTGTATCAGATTATCTATTGGGACTACAACCTGGAAATACCGTTTCCAACTTGTCCAGCACCAGAGCTTTACGTGATGTGACGGAAAAGCATGGAGGCAAATATGAGGCAAGTGTGGTAGGAGAAGTAAATGTGGTGAATAAGATGAAGGAAATCAATGCGGTGATTGGTGGGGAAGGAAACGGAGGCGTTATCTGGCCGAAACTTCATTATGGAAGAGATGCACTGGCTGGAGTTGCTTTGTTTTTAAGTCATTTGGCGCACAAGAAAACAAGCATGACAGCCTTGAAAGCGGAATATCCGTTATACGAAATGTCGAAGAATAAGATCGAACTTAAACCGCACATGAACATTCCAGATATCTTGTCCAAAATGGGGGAGAAGTATGCGAATGAAAACACCAATACGATAGACGGCCTAAAAATAGAATTCGCTGAAGAATGGGTGCATTTAAGAGGGTCGAATACAGAACCCATCATTCGTATTTACGCTGAAAGCAAGTCCGCGCAAAAAGCACATGACTTAACGGAAAAGATAAAAGCAGAGGTATTGGCTTTATAATTAGCTTTTATTCTTCTTGCTCTTTTTGTCTTTTTTCTCTCCTCTTCCAATGGTGACGTTCAATCCTGCCCGCATGTTAAAGGTGTTCACTTTTCGGTGGGCAAAAATGCCTAGTAAGTTATCTGATACAAAATAGGTTTGAACAGGTCCGCCATTTAATGTAAAGCCTAAACCAGCATTGACAAATGAATTGTTGGCAACAGAGTAACTCGCTGAAACACCTAAAACACGTGTCAACTTAGAATTCCAACTCAAGGTAATCGCTGGATCAATGGTTTTGTTATAAAAACTGCCGTGTAACAATACCCCAGCATTGTGGTTCTTGGTAAGGTTGTAATTTCCACCTACATAAAACTGTGCAAATAATCCAGTAGAAAACGATTCGGTATTGTTGTCTAAACGGAAGGCAGACCGAAGAGTATCTCCTAATTGGTTAAATGCTTCTTCGATATCTCGTTCCTCAAACTTTAAAGCGTTCGCGATTTCTAAACCCGTAAATTGATACGTGGCTCCTGGGTCTCTCGATCTCCAATTGTACGTATTCGTATTCCAATTAATCTTGCCGAGATTGGTAATGCTCGCGCTTAAGGTAATCTTATCGGTATGCTTGTAGGTTACACCTATATCTAACGCCATTCCTCTGTTTCCACCTTTAAAAAAGGAATTTACGACCTCTTGAAAGCCAATACTGTCAGATGGCTTAAAGGTTGAATCAAAGGGAGAAATCGCTGGTAATTTGTTAAATGAAACGGCTGAATTGATTTCAATGTCGGATTGCAGGTAATAGTCAAACGTGTTTTTGTCAGTTGTAAAATCAAACTCACTTGATTCCGTCGAGAAAGTGGCAAGTCCTTTAATAAAATGCACGCGTCCACCTACCGTAAGTTTTTCATCTAACAGTTTACGGCTATAACCAATACCAATTTCTGCATACGACAGCATATCAAGTCCAAACCCAAAGTCAAATTTTCGATTCAGGTTGGATCCTCCATTTCCCTGTGATATAAATTGGAAGAAATCTCCAGGTGCTGTGAATCTTGCGTTGTTAATCACAGAAGTGTTAAGAAAGAAGTAGTTGTTCTTCAACTTAAACCCGAATGAAAATAAATCCACCGAATTATTGACTGAAATATAATTCTTCTTTTTAAATCCTTTAGTGAATTCACTCAATCGGAATGTCGTGTCACCATTGGCATCAGGTTGTATAGCGTCAACCAAATCTTGAAGTTTAAAGGCCGTAATACCAAAATCTAAATAGTTCGAGGAAGCTCCGGGCACTCCAATAAATATCTTGGCGTCAGAAGGATTTGCTGGGTTCGCATAAAACTTCTGAGGTATTGGTTTCATGTTATACAGCGTCAGGTTGTTCTGAGCTTGGGTCACAAGTCCAACCAATACAAGACAAATCGATGTTATTAAAACTCTTTTCATGGCTTACTTCGTTTTAATGTTAAAGACGCCTTTTGCCTGGATGCCAAGCTTTACACTCAATCCATAATCGCTAAAGAATTTCACATCTGGTTGCGGAGAACTTCCTTTATATGTATTTAGTTTCGCCCGTATCAGTCCTTTTTTAGACTCTCGAATTTTTTCGAACCGTTCTTTATTCATCGATATGTCTAGGGTGTAAACACTTGGACCTGTTATTTTTCCACTACCATCAACCATAGCACTTCGAAGTAAATATTGCTCCGTTTCGAATAATGAATCCAACGTAACCCCATTGTCGTCCATAAAGTAGATTTGTACATCCACATCTATTGGAAAGTCGTTCTCCATAAACAAACGAAGCGTCACCTCATCCAATTCCTCAATATCTTCCATATTCGAAAAAGAACTATCGAGAGAAATTTCATGGTTTAGGACAAAGCCATCAGCGGAACCTTGAAGCGGTATATGAATGTCTACTGCAACAGTTAATTCACTGTTGTAAGTCACAAAATTCCGTTGTGTTGTCCCAGGTGGGTTGGCCTGAGCAGCATATCCGTAGATTAAGTACTTTGGAATGTTGCTGACGACATCATCAATGTTGCTGTTGTTTTTATTCAACTCAAATGAGTCCTTCAGTGTTTGACCAATTTGCTGCTTGCTCGGTGTTGGGACAACCAGTGGGTCAGGATATCCTGTTAATGTAATCTTGTTACCATCACTTGATAGCGTTGAAAACTCATTGATAAATGCATGAATGGGAATGCCGTATGAATTCGTAAGAATTACCTTTATACGAGGGTCTCCAATTCTAAAACTCACGTCTTTTAATGAAGAATCTACCCCTCTGAACAAATCAAATTTTAAAGAATCGACTTTGCCAGGTGAGATGTCTGATGATTTAATAAGGCCATATAAAACCTCATATTCATTATATGTAAAGTCTGTTACAAATCTCAATTTGTCATTTGTCGAAATTGGGTTGTTCCCAACCTTGGTAACGGTGATTTTAAAGTTGGCAAGTAACTGACTATGACTTTGATCGCCACTTTTAGTTAAATCGAAAAAAGCTGTTTTTAAGTCTTTTGTCTGACTAGCAGTTGCTGAACCAGAGCCAGTATACGGCAAGTTGAAGTTAAAAGCCAGGGCTTGATTGTTTTTAACGATTTCTGGAATCGTTATGTTAACTGTCACGTCGTGCTGAAAATCAGAAGTCAAGCTTGTCATAACGCCACAGGCCTTCATGATGATACTATCAATTTCGGTATCGTCAACACCAAAATTAAAGATGGTACTAAAGTTTACCTCCGTTTTACCAGTATTGTTAAACTCATTTACGTGAAATTGCAACAATCCAAACGATCCATCAAAATGTTGTAACGGAATACGTAAAACTTGATTGGCTTTTAAACTTGCCAATTGACTTCGGTAGACCACATGGATTAAATTGTCCTTGTCGATTTCAATAAACGTTGTTGAGGTTTGATTAAGGAAATCATTGATCGTTACCCTGGTATTTACCAGTGGAACTGCAATGGTTGGATCCCATTGAACTTGGTCAACACTTTTAATGGTTTTAAAGGTTTCTTTGATGTCTTTAACACATCCAGAACACAGTGCAACACAGGCCAATACGACCACAAGGTTTCGAATTTTCATATAAATGACTTGAAAGTGCAAGATACTGAAAATGACCCGAGACGTCATCTTTAGTTTGCTACAAAAGTGTTATAAAATGTAAGAATATGACTGATTTTAATCAGTCATCAATGACCCTTCGCGCTCAAATAACGCTCAGCATCTAGTGCAGCCATGCAGCCAGTTCCAGCTGCTGTCACTGCTTGACGGTAGATCTTGTCTTGTGCATCTCCACAAGCAAACACGCCTTCTACGTTGGTTTTAGCACTATCAGGCTTGGTAATGATGTAGCCTTGATCATCCATATCTATAAAGTCTTTGAAGATGGCCGTATTTGGTGTATGCCCAATCGCCACAAAGAATCCTTTCACTGGAATATCTCTTTTTTCGTTGGTGATGTTGTTAAACACGCGAACACCTTCTACTTCCATATCACCTAATACCTCATCGGTCTCAGTGTTATACAAGATTTCAATGTTTTCAGTATTCTGAACGCGATGTTGCATGGCTTTAGATGCACGCATCTCATCTTTTCTAACCAACATATACACCTTGTTACAAATCTTAGATAGGTAACTCGCTTCTTCAGCAGCAGTATCTCCCGCACCCACGATAGCAACGTCTAAACCACGGTAAAAGAAACCATCACATACAGCACAGGCTGAAACACCACTACCATTTAATCGTGTTTCACTTTCAATACCCAACCATTTTGCTGACGCACCAGTAGAAATAATCACAGTTTCAGCTACAATCTCATGTTTGTCATCAACCCATACTCGGTGAGGAGCACCATTTGAAAAATCAACTTTAGTCACCATGCCGAAGCGCACATCTGTTCCTAATCGAACGGCTTGTTTCTTGAAATTATCCATCATTTCTGGACCCATAATGCCATCCGGATATCCAGGGTAATTTTCAACGTCTGTTGTAATCGTTAACTGCCCTCCAGGTTGCATACCTTCATACAAAACTGGCTTCATATCTGCTCTTGAGGCATAAATGGCTGCCGTATATCCAGCAGGACCACTTCCAATTATCAAACACTCTATTTTTTCAACGTTTTCTGACATCTTTAATATTTTATGCAATTATACAATGTGTGGTCGCAAAAGTTTGGTCAAGTGGACAAAGTGTCGATGATAATTATCAATATCGAAATAATATAATTTGATAAGTCACGGTTAATGCCGATTTCAATTATTTTAGCGTACTCATTCATAAACCAATGACGAACAAACGTATTAAAGAACCCTATAGCCTGAGTAAACTAAACGGTATTCTGTTATTAGTGCTGTGCTGTGCGTATCCTTTATACTTTGTCGTCTTAAAAAACAACTATAGTCCTCACAACATTGGTATTTCTATTGGCAGTGTTATTGGTACACTTATAGTACCCGTTTTCTTTTCATTTATAGGGTGGTTTGTTTCAGGTAAACGCGCACATGTTGGCCACATAACGCTTAATATTTTTGTTGGCCTGATGTTCTTTTCGTTGTTTGGACAGATCGGTACAGATCAAGCAAAAATGCGTAATGATTCTGTTGACCTTACAAATGCTATGGAGGAATATCGAAGCGAATTGCGTAACAACAATGGAACCGCTGATTCCAGCTATAAAAAAATAACCGGAACCGTTAGATCTGAATTAGACAAATTGATTCGAAACAGTCGTGGTAAAGAAAGAGAGTCATACCAAGTCCTACGCGAGTACTTTACTTTGTCAGATTCAATTATGTCTGGTTGGCAAGATGCTTACGGCGAAACAGCCACTGAGGGAATGCTCGATTTTAGCGTGCTGACAACAGACTCTGCGTGTATTGCGCAAAAGAACACTTACCGGCGTTTCGTGAACAGGTCAATCGATTATAAAAGATTTGTGAATAATAGGGTAGACTTTCGCTCGTCGTAAGGTCGATTCTTTGGGATATGAGTCCAAATTCACCAAAATGATGTTGTCGAAAATTGAAAAGACAAACGAAGTGCAAGGGCCTATTTTGAATAAATACCTTGCAGCATACATCGACCACACAAAACGAACGATTAATCTGATTGATATGATGCAATCCAATATGGACGACTGGTATTTTGAGGGTGATGAGTTTTACATCGATGATGATAGGTTGTTAATTCAATTCAACTCTAGTGTTGATACTATGGCGGTGATCGAAGAAGAAATAAATGAACTTTCACTAGCCCTTATCGAAACCATTTAAACTATTATGCGAAAATATAAGCTTGCTCGAAACGCGGTATTTATTGGTATTACAGGTGTCGTTACCATTTTTTCTAGTTGTACAACAAACTACAATTCAATAACACTTGAAGGGACTTGGCAAGTAGTCGACATGGAGGCAGATATGCCCACGGTATCACCAGGCATCATCAGCGAGGGTGAAAAGCTGGCGCTTTCGACCACCTACTTTTTTAGGTCTGATAATACCTGTCTGGTAACCTCCGATTACTATCCAGATGGTTATGAAGCTACCTGGCAATTCGACGAAGACAGCATGTTGTTACGGGTAGAAAGTGCTGATGAAATCATCATTGATAACTCAAACTTTAGCATTGAATTTGAAAATGCCAAGAAAATCTATTTATCACAAAGTATTTCTGAATTAGGAGATTTGAGAATGACGTTGACCAAGAAAAGGAAGTAGTTGTGAGTAATATTGACCACTTCACAGAAAAGTTTCAAAGCAAGACCTTTGAAGAGCTCAATCAAATTGTTCAAAATCCAGACAATTACCAATCCGACGCCATACAGGCAGCACGTCAGTTGTTAAACGAGCGCGGTCAAGATGAAATCAAAGAGCAGACAAAGAAAGACCCTGTTGAAACTATCGACCCAGAGGAACATAATTATCATATCCCAGTTATACCACGTACGTTTAGATTCATACATTCGGTAATTGACACCATTCTTATTTATTTTCTAACCGCTTTTTCCATGCAAGTTGTTCGTATCGGTGATATGGGTTTTACGCTTTGGTTTGGGAACACGGGCATCGTAGTCGATTCCGGTAATTTGTACTTAGTGTTCTTTCTATACTATTTCTTTACTGAACTCATTTTACATAAGTCTTTTGGCAAATACCTTACTAAATCTGTTGTAGTAGATGAATTTGGTCAATACCTAAGTTTGAGTCAAACCTTAATTCGTACACTTTGCCGATTAATACCGTTTGAATCTCTAAGCTGTTTGGCGTCGCCGAGCATAGGTTGGCATGATCGTTTTTCGAAATCTTACGTCATAATGCAATCTGACATGGAATCGTTACGAAGTCAGGAGAATCCACACGCAGACAGTCGGCATTTGATTTCTGATGACATGATTTCGTAATAACGGAATAGATCTGTAGCCAAGTTGGTCTAAATATACGGGCACTTATGTGACATTGTTTCTGACCAATAATGCGATATTTGCTCGATTTTGTAGTATAATCCTTTTTTATGTATAAGAAAATTTACGCTTTCGCAGCATTTATGTTGCTCTTAAATCCAGTGTTTGGACAGTTCATCAACACAAAAACAGACCGCATTAAACAACAGTTTATCTCGGAGTTTCATTTACAACCGAGCGACGTTTTAAACTTGGAAATTACGGATGATTACGTTGATCGTTTTACTCAATTGAATCACGTGTATGTTCGGCAACAGTTGAATGAAATGCCTGTTTTTAATGCCGTTGCGAATGCGGTAATGAGACAAGATGAAGTGGTTTACGTTTCAAAAGGATTACAATCTAACCTCAGTGCCTTGTCGGCCGATAACCGATTTAACCTAGATGCGAAAGATGTTTTTAAACGCTTCTTGGACGTTGTGAATCAAACGGACATTAGCCTTGAGACAATCAGATTTAACGTGGTCAACGGCGGCTTTGAGTGGATGGATTCATCAACGATGACCATGCCTGTTAGACTAGAAAAAGGATTTTACATATTAAACAACACGATTTATTCGTGTTTCTATATTCAATATTTTAGTGAGCAGCCAGAACATATGTGGAATGCGTATGTAAGTGCATCAACTGGAGACGTATTGGTAAAATCAGACTTAATTGTCCGTTGCCAATTCGATAACCATGCAACTTGCAACCATAATCAAACCACCACCGATACTTGGCTTGCTCCAAGTGTCTTGGCAGTTACTGAAACCTTAAAAACCCAAGCAGACGCTTCTTATCAGGTCTTTAAATACCCAATTGAAAGTCCAAACCACGGCAATAGAACGATTGAAGAGGATCCTGCAGATGCAATTGCATCACCTTTTGGATGGCACGATGTAAACGGCGCTGCCGGAGCAGAATACACCATTACAAGAGGAAATAACGTGTGGGCTCAGGACGATATCAATGGCAACAACGGAACAGGATATAGTCCAGAAGGCGGTTCAGGTTTAACGTTTGCAGCTGATTTTAGCACTACGCAATCGGCAACCAACTATTTAGACGCTTCTATCATCAACTTGTTTTATTGGAACAACCTAATGCACGACGTATGGTATCAATACGGCTTCGACGAACCATCTGGAAACTTTCAAGAAAACAATTATGGGAACGGCGGAAATGCTAGTGACCATGTTTTTGCCGATGCGCAAGACGGAAGTGGCACAAATAACGCCAACTTCAATCCGATGGTCGACGGACAAAATCCACGAATGCAAATGTTTTTGTGGGGGAATGGAACCACCATCGAAGATTATTTCCAGATTGACGATCCAGCTTCAATTGCTAAAAAATATACAGCAGCCCCAGCGACAATTGGAGGCGATTTAACACAGGTTCCGGTTAAAGGGAATTTAGTATTGGTAGAAGATGGAACAGCGAATAGCTCAGAAGGCTGTAACACCTTGACCAACAATGCCGCCTTAAGTGGCAACATTGCGGTTTTTGATAGAGGAAATTGCTCGTTTGTATCTAAAATTCAAAAAGCACAAAGTGCTGGTGCCATTGGTGTCATCGTCATTAATAATGCAGCCACTGCGCCGTTTGCCATGCGTGGCAACGCTACAGGAGTGACAATTCCAAGTATCATGATTGGTCAAACCGATGGTGCAACGATTAAAGCGAGAATGGCTGTGGAAACAGTAGAAGGGTCGATGTACGATTCTTCAAGAATTGAAGGAAATTTTAGAGACAGTGATTTCGATAACGGCGTTATAGCTCATGAGTACACACATGGAATCAGTACACGATTAACAGGTGGACCAAGCAACAGTTCCTGTTTGCAATCCAACACATACCAAGAGCAAATGGGAGAGGGCTGGAGTGATTTTCTTGGATTGATAATGACGCAACATAAGGATGATGCACCTGAAAAAAGACGTGGCATTGGAACGTATTCAAGCGGACAAGCAACCAACGGTGGTGGAATCCGTGTTTATCCATATTCAACAAGTTTCTCAGTAAATCCAGTAACATACGACTACATTAAGAACGCACAATTCACAGTACCTCATGGTGTTGGAAGCGTATGGTGTTCGATGTTGTGGGATCTTCATTGGGCGTTTATTAACGAATATGGCTATGATGAAGACTTGTACAGAGGAACAGGTGGAAACAACATCATGATGCGTTTAACGCTTGAAGCAATGAAGTTACAACCTTGTGGACCAGGATTTGTTGACGGTAGAGATGCTATTTTGAAGGCTGATGAATTGCTGAATGGCGGAAAGAATAAAAAGATTATTTGGACAGCATTTGCTAACCGAGGTTTAGGGCATAGTGCCGACCAAGGCTCATCACAAAGCAGAGCAGACGGTGTACAAGCGTTTGATTTACCTCCTTATCTAGACAACTACAGTGTTCATAAATCTGGCGTTGCAAGCGCCACATCTGGAGAAACAATCGACTATAGTATCAAGGTTGTTAATCGGGGTGGTGAAGTATTGCCAAGTATCGAGGTATTTGATACACTTAGTGCGGAGGCAACATTTGTGACTTCTGACGGACGATGCAACTTGGTGTTTGACAAGGCAAACAATACCTTCTCATTGACGATAACCAACCTTGCAGGTGGAGATAGCGTGGAATGCGGGTATTCGGTAAAAGTGGATAAAGACGCCGGTGGAAATGAGGTATGGCTCGATAATGTTGAACAAGACACAGCGAATTGGGCACCAACCACAGATCAAGGGTCTATCATGTGGTTAAGAAGTAAAACGGAAGCCAATAGTGGTTTCTTTAGTTGGTTTATTCAAAACGTTGGTACGTCGTCAGACGGTTGGTTGGAAAATACGTTTGATCTAACCAAAATGGCGAATCCAAATCTTATTTTCTCTCATTACTACAATACTGAAAGCTCAAATGATGGCGCTGTTGTTGAAATATTAGTCAATGGAGATTGGATTGATTTGGGAGACAAAATGATTTCCAATGGATATAACAGCACAATTGATCCGAACAATACGAGTAGAATCAGTGGTCGACCAGCGTTTTCAGGTAACTCAAACGGATTTATCCAGACCAATATCGACTTAAGCTTTTATCAAGGTAATGTGGTCAACATTCGATTTAGAATGGTTTCTGACCCAGCTGTTGGTGGAAGAGGTTGGTATATCGACGACATCGCGTTATGGAATCGTTTTACCACATTAACGAATACCATATCTGCCACTGTGGATGGGGTTTCGGTTTTCGACGTAACACAAACAGACATTATCAAAACGGATTATCAAGATACGATTGTGATTCCAAACATTGACGTGAATGAAAACATTCAAGTCTTCCCGAATCCAATAGTAAGAGATGTAACCGTACGCTTTGAATCCAAAATTGATCGCGAATTGGACTTACATATATTCAACGCTACCGGCGAAGATGTATGGTTTGGACGTGTATTAGCGAACAAAGATGAAATCGTTCCTACAGCACATTTGGCGTCAGGCATCTATTTTATGGAAGTACAAGACGGCGAGAAAGTCTACATTTTCAAGCTTTTGAAGCAATAAGAAAAAAAAGTCGTTCCATTTGTCCTAATTTGTACAAGGCTGTTCGTCTTCTATAAAAACATATAACAACAAAGCAATGGACGTGGTTCGGCGGAATAAATTTTCGGAATCATTTGATTTTAGTAGTGACGACAAAGACCTGTTAAACTCAGAGTATTCTTTATGCTATGTCATGGACACTTTTGGGAGGAAAACCAGATAAAAGATGATTTGTTGCGAATGATGTTCACATGTTGTCACGATGGTATTTCGAAAGAGAATCAGATTACTTCTATTCTTAAGGCGCTATGTGGTTTTGGTACGAGTGAAGTGGCTAGTGCTCTGCTTGTGTCGGAAGATGCGATATTTAAGCGTTTATATCGAGTTAAGAAGTTTTTTAGAGATCAGTAGATAAAACCAAAATTTCCTGGCAACGCACATCTCAAACCAAGAGTTCGGACAGTATTAACCGCTATTTATTTGCTCTTCAACGAGGGCTGCCAATCGCAACAAGATCTATCCATACGTAAAGACTTACTCAATCAATCTATGTACTTGTGTAAGCTATTGATTGATAATTCATCGACCCCTTTTTCTGAAGTGTTTGCTGCAATGGCGCTCAATTGTTTCCATGCGTCTAGAATAGAAAGTCGTGTTACGGAGGATGGCAGTTTGATATTATTAGCTGACCAAGACCGAAGTCTTTGGAATCAAGAATTGATTAACCACCGACTTCAGTACCTGAGTAAATCCTCTATTGAAGCTTACGTAACTTCTTATCATTTCGAAGCCGCAATTGCGTACGAGCATTGCTCGTCAAAAACCATTGAAGATACAGATTGGGTGATGATACTATCTTATTATGACGGACTATTAGCCTTACACCCATCCGCGGTTACTGCGCTTAACCGCTTTATCGTTTTTTACAAAGTGCATGGTTTCGACAAGACCAAACAAGAACTGGATACGTCAAATTATCAAAAGGAATGGGAATCTATGGCACTGTATTATAGTTTCTTAGGTGATATGTATAAGCCGTTCGATACTGGTAAATCACGTGAATTGTATACGTTGGCTCTGAAGAAAACGAAGGTTCCAAATGATATTAAAATCATTGAAGATAAGCTGCTAAACTTGTAATACCTTTGGCTTCAATACAAATACGTAACGTATTTATTATCACTTTTTTAGTAAATTCGAAGGTTGGTCAAAAAAATGAGTAGAAACAGCGTAATATCCCTGTTATCCAAAATCACCTCAGTGTGTGTGTTTTTGGTTGTGGTAAATACGTTTAGTTTTGGCCAATCAAAAGTTAACATTACTTCCAAACTTCCTTCATCTATCGATATCTGCGGTGAAGCCGTAACGGTAGAATTAGACGTTCGAAATATCACAACAGGAAATGTGACTGGCATTTCTGTAAATCTTACGCTGCCAACTGGAATCTACTATAAACAGGGAAGTGTTAGTGGAAATGGTGTCTCTGAGAAATCTGTATCAAATCTCCAAAAGCCAGAGTTTAATTTACCAGACCTATCCATTACGCAAAGCACCACTTTTACCATCGACTTGATTGCAGATTGTGATTTAACAGGTTATTTAACGAATGGGGGAATACCTACTGTCAATGCAATTTGCCTATACAGTGGTGGGTCGGTGAGTCATAAATCACTGCCTTTATCAGTCAATCAACCGTCCATAAACGTTAGTAACATCACTAATCAATTCCATTCAGGTAGTTTAGGAAGTCTGTTTGTGAGAACTATTTCGATCACCAATGGTGGGAAAGGTGGCGTAAAGACATTGAGCTTAAAACAAACCATAGGTAGTGGACTAGTTGTGGTTGGTGTGCAAGGTGGTGATTTAACCAAGGTGGGGAATGTCTATACATCCATTTTCGATAGTACGCATATCAAGCAAGTGGGTAATAAAGACATTTACCTAGATAATGGTGAGACCTTAGTTTTAACTGATTCACTGATTATTGCATCCTGTAAAAACCTTGGCGCCAACATGGTGCTCTCGTGGGGTTGCAACAACAAAGTGTGTAAAACACAGACGTATAACACTCAGGTGAGCTTGATTAATAAAGCGCCGAACTTAGTTATTACGCCATCAGCCAAGGTTTCAACTTGTTATGACAATACCATTCCCAGCGATGAACAACTTCGCATTGTAAACGCTGGTGATGATACAGCACGTAACACGGTAATATCAATCTTCCAAACAGCAAGTACCGGTTTTTGGGGTGGGAATTTGTCAGCGATTGATACCTCTTCTGTACGTATGCGTTTTGGGTTAAATGGAACACCTCAACGTGTAAACATTATCAAAACCAAACTCAATTTGAGTTCTGGGAATTATGCTTGTTTGGGTTCTGGACCCATTGCAGCAATGGACATTGAATTACCCCCAACGCTACCAGGCGACACGGTGTATATCGATTGGGAAAGTAAATCGTGTTGTATTCAAAACTGCGTAGATTACATATATGCGCACAGATGGAACTTCAGTGCAACCTATGAGGATCAATGTAACACAACGATTACCCATGCAGAAACGAGAGGCTCGTATGGACTGTATCACAATTTGAATTTTACCACTTTTACACCTACGGATGTTATTGATAAAGATACTGCCAAGTTTATTCTCACGGTAACCACAGCAAGCTTAGTAGGTGTTTCGGCCAATTCGATATTGGATTTTTACTGTGAACTTCCACCAGGAATAGCTCATTCGCTCAATAAAAAGGATTTTGAATTTAGAACACACGCCGGTGCAGTGTGGCTTCCCACAACCATTAAAATGGTTGGAGACTCTCTTCATGCACAGTTTAAGGGCGTTCCGACAATTACGTTAGTCAGGTCTGATCTGATTATTAAACTGTTTGGTGATTGTTCCAATGCATCTTCAAATAAAGTGCAACCGATTAACATAGACGCCAACTACACACCAAATACGACGTGTTCTAATCCTTGTGTTTTACGGAGCTTATGTTACAACGGTCAGGTAAAAGTGCATTGCGACAACAGCTGTAATACAGGATTGAAATTCAGTTACTTTAATGTAAAACGTATTAGCTACGGACTTCCAGACAGCGACAACGATGGTGTTGCTGATGCGACAGGTTCGATCGATCCAGATAAGATCCGAACAGAAAGGGTGATGTATGGCGATACTTTGTTGGCAGTATTTAAAGGAAAGGTGAACCGACAAGGTAGTATCACGAACTGGACAAGATTAACTGCGACGTCGTCTATTCCTTATGGTCAATATTTGGCGGTAGCAGATGCCCGAGTACGGATATTGAGGCGTGGAACGCAATTGTACTCTTGTAGCGGTGTAAAGACTTCGTATGTCACAAATGGCAATGTGAGAACGTTTACATTCGACTTAGGCGTTTCCAACTTGATTTCGTCCAGTTGTCCGCTGTATAGTGGATTTACATACACCACGACGGACAGTGTAGAGCTGTATGTCAAGTATGTGGTGGCAACAAACCCTGGTAACTTTTTCAAAGAAGTAACCATTACAAGTGATTTCTATTTGCATAATGTGGCTTCACCCGCGTCGTATCAAAAATATCAGTGTGATAGCTTTTCAGGCAATTTCCAATTAGTTGGGTCGTATTTCACGAATTGCTGTGCAGGTATATATAGCGCCAATAGCTGTGGAGACTTTACAGTTACCCAAAACTATTATTTAAGTGTAGGCAACTGCTGTAACAACTACCACGGGGGAAATATGTTCCCTAGTGAATATCGAGCGTGGGCCAAACCAAGCAAGTTCATCATCATTCATCCTCCTGGATTTGAGGTCGTACATACAATGCTGTATGACTACAGGACGGCTGGGACTGGCACCTATAAATATCAATTTGCGGATACGATTAAACCTTCGAGACTGCTCGGCGATACGATTGAATATGATGTCGCAGATATGTATGAGGACAAAGGAGGCTCGTTTAAGATTAGTGATGATGGTTTTGTGGGCGTTTGGTATATTAAGCTCCGACCTAATTGTTTGGCCAAACATGGACGGTCGCCCATTCAATATGGGTTTGAATTTCAACAATTGGGATTCTTAGGCAATCAAAAGGAAACCTATTATTCCATTACCAGAAGTGACCAAGTAGAATATGAAAAGCCTCAGATTGGATTAAACACCTTGTCGGATGATGTCAATGCAGACTCCGATACAGCCGTATGGCAGATAGTCATTGACAATTCCTCAGCTAAGTCGAATTCAAAACACATTTGGATTGCAGCAGGAGATAATGGCAATACAAAAGTAGAAAGCATCATTGATGTGTCTACAGGTAATGCAGTTCCAAATGTCAACGGCATTTTTCAACTTGGCGATTTAAATGCACTTAAGAACAAAAGCTTCCTTATTAAAGCAACATATACTTCCTGTGATCGAGATAGTTTTGTGATTTATGTTGGCAACGATTGTGAAGGGTATCCAGATAGTTTATCAGTAGCAAGATGTGTCGATTTACAGAAAACCTTGTACTACGTTCCGCAAAACACCTTGTTGACTCCTTCCATAACCAAACAAGACACTGTTGTAGATTTATGTGATTTCACACAATTCGAAATCAGTGTTAAGAATCTGTCCAACGCACGGGCATTTAATTTATATGTCGATCTATTCCTGCAACCTGGAGTCATTTTAAAAGATACCGCATACGCGTTTCTTGGCACCAGCTCTGATTCCTTTATGTTGCTTAATCCAATTGATTTGGGTGGGGGGAATTATCGCTGGCAAGTTAGTCAGTACAGCGCCTATTTAGCCAAAGAAGGTCTTGCCGGTGTTACCTCGAATTTGGTCAATTCTTACAGAATTAAATGTACAATTAGTACCGATTGTGACTTTGTTAGCTCGACTTACTTTTTAACTAGGCCAGGAGGTGAACTTCGGTGTGGAAAGTCTGTGCTGAGTAATTACGCAGCGAGTAAACCCTTGGACATAAAAGGCATTGTAAAACCCTATTTTGCATTTATCTCTTTTGATAAAAAACCAATAGACATCTGTAATTACGATGGTGATGGACAATTCAGATTTATAAATCTAGGTCCTGATACCACTGGTGTTAGTGATTTTATACAACTGTTACTCCCAGATGGAATCTATGTGGATACAACCTATTTGGTCAACATTCACAATGGTCCAGCAAACAAACCAACCGTACAAAATCGATTGAAGTACACTGGATTGTGGGAGATTCCTAGTGGTATTGCCGTTGGTGATTCCATGATACTCAAATACAGAACGTATGTGAATCCGGCAGAACTTGATTGTGGAAGTACCCAGATTATTGCGCAGTCGGTTGTGTTACAACCTGCGCTTTGTGTCAAGGATAGTACGTATTGTGATATTAACGTAAGTACTAGTAGTGATTTACAGTTAGATTCAATCAAAAAAGGAATTTATCAAGTAAGTGTTGCAAAGGCTTCAAGTATAGCCACAACTGGAGGTGAAGAGGTGACTATTGATTATGAGGTTACCAACACCGGTAGTTCTAAAGAACCGGGTATATTGATGCAGGTGAAGATTGTCGCAGACACCAATGGAAACGGAATAGCAGATGTGGGCGAAGCAATTCTAACTAGAGATTCTATTACAGTAGCCATCGCTAACAACCAAACGATTCAAGAAAGCGTCAAATTCGTCACGCTGTCTAAATATGCGTGCAATCTGCTTATTGTGATTGATAGTACAAACTGTGTTTGTTCTCAGACTTACCAACGAGTAGGTAAGGTTCACTTAAAGAATGCTGGACGTGATACAATCGCTTGTTCGAGAACGCCTATTCAGGTTGGTTTACCTGCCATGAAAGACGCGACATATCGTTGGTTAACGTTTAAAGACATTGATGAACCTGATAGCAGTACAGCCATTTTTAAGGCGGTAAACAGTGATGCTAAGAATCAAGATTACCGACTTTTATTGGAAACAGACAGAGGAGATTGTAAATCGATAGATACGGCGTGGATTACGTTATATCCAGCCATGTTTATGAATTTACAAGATACAGTCGATATCTGTAAAGGCGAACGTGTTATAGTGGGAGAAGTACCAACTGGTGGTGTCGGTTTTAAATCATATCAATGGTCGCCAACTGACAGTTTACAAAGGTCTACCAGTGTTAAAACATGGGCCAATCCAACCCAAACAACCTTATACAACATCACAATTACCGATTCTGAGTTCTGTCAAATTGAAGACTCGACCTTAGTCGTGGTTCATGACATCCCTAAAGCATCATTGCTCATTGAAGACACCTGCGTTGGCGTCGGTTATACGATAAGTCACAACTCAGTGATTGGCGATATCGGGTTTGATACCATTCGTTACGTATTCCAAAGTAATGACACCTTCACCAACACCACTCCAGGTTTTATACCGACTAGTGATAGTGCCTTTGAGATACAACTGTTGGTGATTGATAGTTTTGGCTGTACCAGTAGTGACACGCAATGCGCACGTCCTTATCCTTTGCCAAACACGGATTTTAGCACTCAAGATGTATGTCAATTTGAAAATGTTCAGGCCACCAATACGTCAACAGTAAAAACGGGTTCTTTGACGTATGAATGGACAGTCAATGGAAAAACATTTAGCACTACAGACCTAGATTATACCGAGAATGACTATGGGTCGTTCGATGTTGAGTTAATCGCTACCTCAGATCGCGGTTGTACAGGGATTCATCTAGATACAATAGAACTCTTCGAAAAACCTGTCTTGACAATTCTAACTGGAAATGGCTGTCTGAAGAGTACCACGGTCTTATCACCAACAGTGTCATCAAACACTGGAGTTGCCGTTTCTGCGTATGACTGGAGTCTTGGAGATGGGAACACCATGCAGTCATTAGGTGATACGAGCTATTTGTACGTAAGTGCCAATACCTACAATATTATTTGTGAAATTCAAACAACGGATGGATGTCGGGATACGGCCACAGCAAGCGTTGTAATACATCCAAACCCAACAGCAGATTTTACCATCACGGATGCGTGTTTAGGTGATTCGATTGTTTTAAACGAAACAAGTTCCATTGCTTCAGGAAGTACAGTCAATCGAGCCTGGGATACGGGTAACGGTTTCACATCAGGTGCTAAGCGTCTAGCTATTTTGTTCCCAACTTCTGGACTTCATCCAATACAACTTATTACCGAATCAGACAGTGGTTGTTACGACACAAGTGCGGTTCGATTTGCGCAAGTGCGGTATACTGAAGAACCAAATGTAACGGTTACAGGAAACTGTGCAGAGCAACAATTGAGTTTTGAGGATATTCCCGTACAACTTGATTCAATTACTGATTTCCAGTGGAATTTCCCGACTTACTCAATAAACGGTGGAAGTAGGGTGGATGGTCAGATATTTATGTCACCAAACACATATGCGGTTGAACTCACACTCACATTTACAAACGGTTGTACAACGGACTCAATCTTTAACTTTACAGTTGATCCGAAGCCGGTGGCAGCATTTAACTGGACAACGCCATGTGACGATAATTTGGTAAGATTGACATCAGCCGCAACCACCAGCACTGGTACGATCAATAGTTATGACTGGGACTTAAACGATGGCAGGACAGCTACGACTACTGATGTGAATCATCTTTACACGGCATTAGGCACCTATAACATTTCGCTTATAGTATCCAATACGTTTAATTGTTGGGATACAATAAACCACGATGTATTGGTTGAACATATTGTAAAGCCACAATTCGATATAAAGGATATATGCGTGTTTGATACGCAAATGGTGAAACAGCAAATTCAAGATCTCATAACCCCAATCACCTCATCAGAATGGGATATGGGGAACGGATTACGTTTATTTGATAAAGATAGTTTCGAATATGTTTATCAAAATCCTGGAACGTATAAAGTGACGATGCAAGTTGAAACGAATCCAAATTGTTTGTATTCGGCAACCAAAACAATAGAAGTTCATGACTTGCCAACAGCAGGATTTTTTATGAATCCAGAACGTGCTGATGTGGTAAATGCGGAAGTAGACTTTACTTCCAATGCCGTGGATGCCGTGAGTTACGTGTATCAATTCTCACACGGATTCTCAACTACAGATAAAGATTTTACGTACAGATTTCCTGATACGGCAACGTATTCTATTACGCAAACAGTTGAAAGTCAGTATGGGTGTAAAGACACGTACACTGGAGATATCATCATAGATTTTGTTGTGAATATTTTGATTCCGAATGCGTTTCATCCTAACAACGACAACATTAACAATACGTTTTCACCACAAGGTTTGGGTATTGGTAGCTACGACATGAAAGTGTTTAATCGTTGGGGCGAACAAATATTTACGACGGATAAAGGTGAAGCATGGACCGGTGAAAATGCCTTGCAAGGAGGTTATTTTTACCTGATTACCGTGTATGACTTCCAAAATGTTCCGCATCATTTTAGCGGAATAGTTCAATTGGTGAGATAAAGCATATGGACCAATAAAGTCTTAGAGAACCTGCTTCTCTCACTTCTTGGTCAAACAATCTATGTTTCTCGATTGGCAATACTTCAAGCTGATTAGAATAAAATATATTTGTCTTCTAATACAGTAATCATGTTAAAAAAGACAAGCCTTGTAATTACCCTTTTGTTCATAAGCCTATTTGCATTCAGTCAAACAGAAATTTATGGTGCGTGGGACGTACATTGTGGAGTAGAATCGTCAGGTTTGAAAACAACTAAAACTTGTGCATTGTGTCCACTTTCATCTAGTGATACGGCTGTAAAAATTAAAGGATTCACATTGCAAGTTGATTCTGCTCACTTGCAATTTGGGAATGCAAAGGATAAAATCTCATACGTTCGAAGACCAAGTGGAAAGGCTATTTCGTTTGTTAAGGACAGACAGCCATATAGTTTTGATATTGTGGCAACAACGTCTCCAGACTATGTTATTCTTCGATCAAACGACGGGACGCTTTTGATTCTTCAACGTAGATTAGAGTCTGAAGAATCGGCAGCAACGGAAGAATAGTATGAGTCGCGTTGCGCTCATTTCAATTCTTGGTTTAATTATTCTGTCGGAGCATGTCCATGCGCAAACGTTTTCATATGCTTATTTTAACCAGCAGGATTCCACCTATTACAGTTCATTATTAATCCTGCCTCAAAAGGATTCAATCAAGGGCTTGGTGGTCCGTGATTACACCTCGTTGCCGGACACAACTACTTGGAAACCAAATGGATTCGCTCAAAAGTGCTTACATAGTGGTTATGCCTATTTGATAACCAATTCTTCCAATTACTTCCCTGAATTGTGTTATTCAGATACCGTATTGCATCGCATAGATACGATGGTTCATCACGCACTTTCAGCGCATTCGACACCCAAACAGAATGTCTTTGTTGGCGGGATTTCCGCAAGTGGTACACGGGCTTTTAAATATGCTGGGTTTTGTGAAAAAGGTATGTCGCATTTCGATATCAAAATCGCTGGAATTTTTGGCGTTGACCCACCACTGGATTTAGTCCGTTTTTACCAATCTGTACATCATTCGGATAGTTTTATGGCAGGAATGGCAGAAGAAGCCGTTTTAAAGGATCGGGTGTTTGAAGAAAAAATGGGAAACCCAAAGGATGATTGGATTAAGTACTATGAAACGTCTGTATTTACGCACCAACACTTTACGGGAGGAAATGCACATGATTATCTTAGAATTCCGATTATCCTCTTCCATGAACCAGATTTAGATTGGTGGTGGCAGGAGCGAGGTGCTCGTTATTCAGATATCAACTCAATTGATATAGATAGGTTTTATGATTATTTAACAGATTTAGGAAAATCTAATATGGAAGTTGTTGCGACTTCAGAAAAAGGATATGACAAGCATGGAAACCGTAAGTGTCATTCATGGAGCATAGTTGACGAGGAATACTTAATAGAGTGGATTTTAAAACATTCTCAATTCGATTAATGGAAGTCCTGAAAATCAAACATTTAAGTAATACACAAAAGTCTGCTCTCATGAATTTGTGGAATCAAGAGTATCCCAAGTCCTTGTTTTTGAAAAATTCTACGGATTTTGACACTTACCTATCTTCAATTGATCAGGCAATACATTTTTTGGTGATTCAGAAAAATGAGATAGTCGGTTGGTTTGTTGATTTCAAACGAGAAGGTGAAAACTGGTTTGCGATGATTATTGATCGCAATCATCAACATAAAGGAATAGGTTCAATGTTGTTAAACCAAGCAAAGGCACGACATCAAAAATTATTGGGTTGGGTGATTGATCAAGACAATGAACTACGAGTTGATAATAGTACATATCCTTCACCGATTCAATTTTACATCAAAAATGAATTTGTTGTAAGGAAAGATGTAAGGTTAGAAACACCTAAGATTTCAGCAGTCCAGATTGAATGGAGTCGGAAGTAACGTATAAAAAAAGTCCCGTAAGTCAATGACTTACGGGACTAGGGGTATAATTACACTAATTGAGTTAATAGTCGTCTTCTGTGAAACCTGTTCTTTGGTGTCCAGAGATTTCATAAATGGTTCCTGGGTCATCCGCAAACTCTACTTCGAAGTAGATACTATCTACTTGAACGCCTGTTTTAGAACGGCCCCCATCAGGGATTACTTGACCTTTTGTAACACGGATTTTGATGTCATAACCTTCTACTAAGTTGGTTAAACTATCAGTTCCGTTAGAAAGCCCAAACGTCTTGGTACCAACATCCATAGGAGCCTTCACTTGGAAGTCCCAAAAGTTCGCCTGATCATTTAAGAACAATTCTTTTCCATCTGCTGCTGCAGTGGTAGACGTTAGGAATGTGTGATATCCTAATCCATAGATATCATCACCGTCAACCGTATATCGTACATACCATTCGCCAGCTAATTCACTGCCAGGTAAAACGGTTGGTTCGTACTCACCCCAATCCTCACAAGCTGTAAAGGTTAAAGCGATTGTACTTATTAATAAAATTGATTTTAGTTTAAATTTCATAATGTTACGTGCTTAAATTAAAATGATACTTGAGTTAAGGTTACGTCAAAGTCGTATCCTACATCCCATGTAGTAACAAAATTGATTGTTTTAGTTGCTGGGTCAACAGTCATGTTTGCCGTTGTACAAGCGCCACCGAAGGTTTTTACACCGAAATCAGTAATTGTGAAATCGTTTGCAGCAATGTCATTTGTTGTAACCTCCATACCTGGAGCGATGTAATTCGTTCCATAACCACGTCCCATGTTGTAGTATCCACCAATACCATCAGACAATACGTACGTTCCATCTGCTTTTTTCCAGATAAGGATGTAGGCCATGTCAGTATATTGTGGACTTGCTGAACCATTACGAACAACGGTAGAGGTGTAAAGTCCTTCTATGGAATTTACCAGGTCACCATTATTCACAACTATTACCGTTCTACCAACAGATCCGGCAAAGCCGTCTTTGTTTGTGGCTGAATAAGTAATGTGGTATTCATCCGATGTATTTACGTCAAGAGACGACCCTCCTCTGTAAATACCTGAAGCACTATTTGTTACTTCAATCTCAGCACCTGCTTCAGTTGCCGTTACACCTGGATCTGTAAATGCATCTCCCAACTGATGGATAATGAAATCATCACCATTCATCGTAAAATCAGGATAATTTGTGACACGCGAAATAGATTCTGCGTCGTCTTTACATCCTACAAAGCATACGGCCAACAGCGATAATAAGATTAAGGGTTTTAT